>Ga0265297_10000600_pt1 | contig 103617 bp, 105 predicted proteins | sample Munlanlwell13791_FD_192502 | JGI IMG/M metagenome (GOLD analysis project Ga0265297, IMG submission 192502) | Leachate microbial communities from a municipal landfill in Southern Ontario, Canada - Leachate well 137-91 | ecosystem: Engineered > Solid waste > Landfill > Unclassified | place...
ACAAATAAGAACCTTTGTCGGCGAATATTTTGTTTTAAAATTTTTGATTTTTGTTTTTTGATTTTTTATAATATCGTTATGCATACCTCGTATACTTACCTAGAAGTTTTTGAAAATTGCCCGAAACGATATGAATTTCAAATTATCGACAAAATACAAGTCCCTAAAACAAAAGAACAATTTTTTGGTACTATTCTTCACAAGTGTTTGAAATTTTTATTCAGTAAAGCGCCTCTTTACCCTACATTTGATGAACTGATGGATTATTTTACTATTCAATGGAAAGAAGCAGACAAATTGAAATGGCGTGACGAAAAACAAAAAGAAATGTTTTTTAATGAAGGAAAAAGAATCCTCGAGGATTTTTATAAAAAGAATATCCCCTCTTTATCGATTCCCCTAGATCTAGAGAGTCGCTTTGAAGTTGAAATTGAAGATGAAGAAAATAATACCATTCATACCCTAGCTGGTTATATTGATCGCGTAGATAAAAGAGATGATAACAAATTTGAAATTATTGACTATAAAACTGCTCAGAAAATGCCTGGTCAAAGTGCTTTAAGAAATAGTCTTCAGCTTTCGATTTATACCTTGGGGTTTTTTAAAAAATGGCCTAATTTGACAGATTTAGATAATGTTGTTTTAACTCTCTACTTTTTGAAACACGGCGAAAAACTTTCTGATCGTCAAACAGCTGAGGAAATTGCTCATACAAAAGAACGAGTTTTAAAAGATATTCACGAGATCGAAAAGAACTATTTCCCTCCTATCCCCTCTCCTCTTTGCTCCTATTGTCCTTATCGCAAAATTTGTCCAATGTGGTCTCATCTTTATAAAAAAGAAGAGAATACTCCCGAAGAAAAAGAGATAAATGGATTAATCAAAGAATATTTTGCTGCCAAAGAGAAAATTAATCAACAAAAAGAAAAGCTTAATCTTATAAAAAAACAGATTAATGATTATGCAACAAAAAAGGGATTAGAGAGAATTTTTGGAGAAGACGGCTATTTTGCTTATCAAAATCAAATCATCAAAGACTACGACACAGAACAATTGAAACAATTACTTATTAGTGCCGGGTTATGGCAGGATGTCTCTGTTTTAGATAAAAAAAGATTGGATAAACTACTTAAACGGTTGCCCCCCGAATTAATTAAACAAATTGAAACTTTAGAGAAAACAAAAAACCGCAAAATTTTAAAAGCAGTTAAAAAAGATATTGATATTATAAAAAGCGAATTAAAGGAAGATTAATTAGAACACTTTTCGATAACAATAGGCACTTTTTGAACAAAATGAGTGGCTGTTAAATAGCCAAGAGCGAAGCTTGTGGTAACAATCAAAAAAACAAATATAGCTACAATAATCTCTCTTTTGTTTTTTTCGAAAACATTTTTAGGTTGCATTTTTTTAAAAAATTTTTAAAATATTAGCTGATAAATAAATTGTCGTCTTAGATTAATTTTTATTTTATGGCTCATACTCAATCAGGAGGTTCAACTAAATTAGGAAGGGACTCTGAATCTAAGCGCTTAGGCGTTAAAATTTTTGGTGGTCAAAAAGCCAAAAAGGGTGCAATTATCGTTCGGCAAAGAGGCACCAGGATTCGAGCTGGTAAAAACGTGGGAATGGGAAAAGATTATACACTTTATGCGCTTAAAGATGGCACAGTTCGATTTAGTGAGAAACAAAAGGTTCATTTTGATGGCTCAAAAAAACGCGTCAAAATAGTTTCAGTAGAATAAAACTATTCTGATAACACACGAATTTTTAATTCGGTCTCTATTTCGGGACTGAATTTAATTTTTATTAAATAGTCCCCCACTTTTTTAATGTGCTCTTCTAAAATAATCTGTTTTTCGTCCAATTTGAAACCTGTTTTTTGTTCCAATTGTTTAATAATGTCCTCTTTCTTCACTGAACCAAAGGTCTTGCCACTTTTATCAGTTTTTAGCTTAAACTCGAGGGGGGTGTCTTTAATTTTTTCAACCCATTCTTTAAATATTTTCTGCTCCTCCTCTTTTCTTATCTCTTTTTGTTTTTTCAAGTTTTCAATCTCTTTTATTTTTTGAGGCGTAGCCGCTACAGCTAATTTTTTAGGAATCAAAAAATTGATAGCATAACCATCCGCAACATTCTTGACTTCATATTTTTTTCCTAATTTAGGAATACTTTCTAAAAGAATAATTTTCATAATTAACCTCTTAATTCATTTTTTAAAATTTCTATTGCTTTATCCAATTGAGGATCTTGATTGGCCTCCCATTGTTCCTCAGTCAGATTTACTTCATAATCTGGACTGATTCCTACATCATTTATAGCCGTGCCGTTGGGCGTTAGCCACTCCGCAATAGTAATTTTAAGCATTGAATTGTCTGCAAGAGGTAGAAGTGTTTGAACCGAACCCTTTCCAAAGGTCTTCATTCCGATAATTTTAATGTTGCGATTGTCTCTTAAGGCGCCGGCTAAAATTTCAGAAGCTGAAGCTGTGCCTTCATTGGTGAGAATAACCACGGGTAAATTAAGCAATGCTTGGTTGCCAGAAGCACGAAACAGCTTTTCTCGATTATCGCTCCCCCTCTCCCTTACAACAACATCTCCTCTTTTCAAAAACCAACCGGCAATATCAACCGAACTCTCTAAATAACCACCGGGGTTATTGCGCAAATCAAGAATTATGCCAGATGAATTCTTCATAATAATTTGGGTGGCCGCTCGAGCAAATTCATCAGACGCATTCTCGTTGAAATTTAATAATTCCAAATGAGCAATCCCATTATCCAGAAATGTCAATTTTACGGCCGGAACATTGATGATGTCACGGACAATAGTAAAATCTCTAGGTTCATTAAATCCCTCTCTCATTATAGTCAAAGTTACACTCGTTCCCCTATCGCCGCGAATCATTTTAACCGCATCGTCAAGAGTGAGGCTATCGGTGGACGTTTTATCAATAGCAAGAATTTTATCGCCAGCGCGTAATCCCGCTTTCCAAGCAGGTGTATCTTCGAGAGGAGAAACAACAGTAATAGCATTATTTTTCACCCCAATTTCAATGCCAATCCCACTGAAATTTCCGCTAACATCTTCTGTAAATTTTTTAGCATCATCAGGTTCAAAAAACACCGTATAAGGATCGCCTAAAGAATCCACCATTCCCTTAATGGCCCCATAAACCATTTTTTGATAATCAATCTGACTGGCTTTAACGTAATACTCTTCTAAATAATGCCAGGCGTCCCAAAAAAGTGAAAAGTCAACATTTTGGGGTTTGTTTGTTTCTGCGTTTTCAACCCCACGAATAAGATTAATGGAAGGATAATATTTTTTTCCTATTTCGATACCGCCAATAAAAACCGCGCCTAAAACAATAAGACAAAGAGCAATGGTGCCTCCGATTTTAAAAATCCGCCTCCAGGAAAATTTCTTTTTTTGTTGATTCGACTCGCCTGTTTTTGCCGACAAGTCAGAATTAACTTGAACCTCTTCAGATTTATTCATGGGTAAATCCCCCAATGATTGATTTGTTTTTTTAGAATTCATAGTAATAAAAATTATTATAGTCTTTTATTTCGATTTTGCAATTTCAATTATGACTGAAGAGGAAATGTTTTTAGAGGAATATAAACGGCATGCGGTTTTTGCAATTGACTTTCCATCAGGACTATCTCTTTCACTCTTAATCGTTCTGGAAAATCAATGGGTTTGAAGTTGCATTTTATCGGTGCAAAACGAGCTAGGGTAATATGAATCTTGAAAGATCGATTTTCTTTTTCAAAATTAATATTATTTTTTTCCAACTCTGTTTCTAAATCTCCCTTAATCTTTTTTAAGGTGAGGCAATCTTCACCATTAAGCCAGAGCATCCGACAATAATTTTCGTTGGGCGCTCCGGTAATACTATTAAAGTAAAGATCAAATGCCGAATATTGTGAAAAAACATTTTCGGCTATTTCCATAATTAAAGATAACTCATTTACAGGAATTGAACCTAAAAACAACAGGGTCAAGTGTAAATTTTCTTGTGGCGTTAAATTAGCCCGTTCCGGTAGGGAAATTTTTTTAAGAATGGCCACAATCTTTTCTTTTAAATCATTCGGCAACTCAATAGCAAAAAAGAGTCTTGCGTAATTTGAACTCATTATTGCTATTGTAACGCTCTTTTTATTCTTTGTCCATTTTCGGTTATAATAAAACTATGTTTTTAGTTAACGTTATTCCTATTGCCTATCTTCCCCGCTCTCAAAGCAAAAGCCTTGTCTATTTTGCCTCTCAAAAACCGGAAGTATATAGTTTAGTTTTTATTCCCTTTGGTCGAAGAAAAATGGAAGCGCTAGTTTTATCAAGCGAGGAAATTCAATCGAAAATTGCTATTAAAAAAGCTGAATTTCAAATCAAACCCCTCGGAAAAACAATAAATCCCAACCCCATCATTCATCAAAAACAATGGGAGTTATTTGATTGGCTTTCCAACTATTATTTTAATCCGTTGACCTCTCTTTTAAAATACAGCTTGCCTTCTTTGAATCTACTAAAACAAATTAACATCAAAAACTCGCCTGCAGCGCCTGCTGATCAACTTTTAAAAAATAACCCGCCCTTTCTTCCTCAGGTTTTATTTAATGATGATTTTTTTCTATTAAAGCCCGCTATTCAACAAACATTAGATGACAATAAACAAGTTCTTTTCCTTTTTCCTAATCAAATTAAGTTAGAATATTATTGGCAGCATTTTTCTGAATATCAAGAGCAAATTCTTATTTATGAAAATAAAAATACCAAAAAGTTTCCGAAAATTTATCAAGAAATTAATGATGGAAAAACTAAAATTATTTTTGGCAAACGGTCTGCTCTTTTTGTCCCTTTTTATAACTTGGGGCTGATTGTTGTTGTTGATGAACAAAGTGCCGGTCATGAAACAATTGAAACAAAAATTCATTACAACGCAAGACAAGCAGCTATAAAATTACAAAACCTCTGGCAAGCTCAACTCGTTTTTACTTCTTATGCGCCTTCCGTAGAAACTACATTTAAAATCAACAATGGCAAATACCATTGTTTAAATCATCCTGTTATGCCCGATGCACAAAAAATTTCTATTATTCATAAAGACGCTAAACAAAATAATATTTTTGCAGATCAAACTCAAACAATTCTCGAAAAAGCATTAAAAAACGAAAGCCGAACGTTGATTTTTAATAATCGTCGCGGCCATTCACCTGCTCTCGTTTGCCAAACTTGTGGATTTGTCTTCCAGTGCCCTCATTGTGATACAGCCCTTGTTTATCATAAAAATGACGTCAAAACACTTACTTGTCATCATTGCGGTTATACTGAACTCGCTCCCAATTTTTGTCCCAACTGTCAAAGTTATCTCATTCAATTTCTTGGGATTGGCAACCAAAAAATAAATGAATACCTGAAACATTCTTTTCCTAATGTCAAAAGTGCTATTTTTGACTCCGATCATTTAAAAAATCTTCGGCAAGAAAAAGGACTATTTGATGAGTTTATGAACAAAAAATTAGACGTTTTAATCGCGACGGAACTTTTCTCAAAATTTTTTGATTTCATCTCTTCGATTGACCTGATTATTATTCCTTCAATTGAGCAAATGCTCGTTACGCCCGATTATAGGACTGAGGAGCGAATTAGAAATCTCTTGACAATTTTTTCTTTAAAATCAAAACGGGTATTAATTCAAACATTTGATCCAGCTAAAAAATGGCTAACCGAAATTTTAGAAAAAGATTTTTACGAGCGCCAAATTGAAATGCGCAAAAAAACATTTTATCCCCCCTTCAGCCAGATTATCAAAATAGAAATTGCCCACAAAAAACCGGCTCAATTATTAAAATTATCCGATTACACTTATAAACTGCTTGAAAAAAATCTTGCACGCCTCTTTAAATCCGACCATTATATTATTTCTCACCCTATTTCGCCTGTTGTTCCAAAAAAGAATAATATTTATTTTAAAAATATCTATTGGCGACTTATTGCTCATCAAGAATCAAATATTTTACTTAAACGTAATGCTGTTTTAAAATTATTACCCGATGAAGTCAACGTTGAAATAGAACCATTTGAACTTTTTTAATTTTTGCTATACTCATAATAATGAGGATATTATCAATTTTTGACAAACAAGACGAATCATTTCTTCGCCAAAAAACACAAGAAGTAAAAGATCCGACTGATCCAGAAATCAGAAAATTAATTGAAACAATGAAAGACGCAATGAAAAAAAACAATGGCGTAGGATTGGCGGCTAATCAAATCGGCAAATCATGGCGTATTTTTATAGCTGAATATCAAAATCAGTTTTATGCTTTTATCAATCCAAGAATAATAAAACACTCGCGAAAAATAGTCCTCGGAGAAGAAGGATGTCTAAGCGTTCCTTATATTGTAGGCATTGTTCCACGATATGAGAAAATTGTTATTGAGGGACGCGATCTAAATAATAACAAGATTAAGATTAAAGCATCAGGAACGCTGGCGCGTATTTTTCAACATGAAAACGACCATCTTGACGGTATTATTTTTATTGATAAAGCAAAAGAACTTTATCAAGTGAAATCAGCAAAAAATGACTAAAAATGAAGTAAAAATTGTCTTTTGGGGAACGCCCTACTTTGCCGCTCGTATTCTAGAGGGGCTAATTTCTGCTCATTTTTGCCCTATTTTAGTGGTTACAGCTCCAGATAAGGTAAAAGGCCGAGGTTTACAAAAAACCCCCTCAGAAGTCAAAAAAATCGCTAAAAAATGGGGTTTAGAGGTGGTTGAACCAGCCAAATTGCGGCAAAATGAGGCTTTTTTACAACAACTTCGACAATTAGATCCCGATCTTTTTATTGTGGCGGCTTACGGTAAAATTATTCCAGCTGAATATTTAAGCATCCCCCAAAAAGGCGCTTTAAATATTCACCCTTCTCTTTTACCACGATGGCGTGGCCCCTCTCCCCTTCAAGCAACCATTCTAGCGGGCGATACTGAAACAGGTGTTTCTATTATTTTAATGGATGAAGAAATGGATCACGGACCCATTATCAAAAACTCAAAACTCAACTCTCCAATTGCAAAATTAACTTACAGACAATTAGAAGAAAAATGCATCGAGGAAGCAATCAAATTATTAATTGAAATATTACCTCAATGGTTAAACGGGGAAATCAACCCCATTCCTCAAGATCACGAGAAAGCAACTTATTGCAAAATAATCAAAAAAGAAGATGGACTGACAGATTTTAATGAGCCAGCTGAATTAATTGAAAGAAAAATCCGTGCTTTCGAAGTATGGCCCAATGTTTATTTCGAACGCAACGGAAAAACATATAAGATTTTGGAGGCTGATATTTTTAAAGATGAAAATATTCTCAAAAATAAAACACTTGGCGAATTTTTCTGTCTGAATAAACAACTCATTGTTAAATGCGCTGATAATGGCTTACTTATAAAAAAAATCCAACCCGAAAACAAAAAACCGCTTGATGGCTATGCTTTTTGGTGCGGCTACCAAAACAAAATAGCAAAATAAAGAAAAGAAATAAAAAATGAACAATAAAAAATGGGAAGTTATAAAACTTCCCATTTAATTTTCTTAAATTAAAAATTAAAATTTATTGAAAATAACGGCGGCGCGAGCATAAGCTTCGCGCAAAGCTTCTGCGGGAATGTCTTTTTTACTCAGATCAGGATTTTCAATGATAATACTATCTCTAGCCCAATATTTTAATTTGGGCTGCTTCTTGCCATTTTTGGTTGGAACCGGGATAAACCACAAAACAAAATTGCCTATCCTAAAACGTATTTCCTCAATTTGAGGTTTCACCTTGACCTCCTTTCATAAATTCGGCGATAACATTTCTCACAGAGCTGACCGGCTCCTTCAACATAGTACTTCCTTAAATTAACATGGGTTTCTTTTGAGTACTCCGTCTCAGCACCACATGAGACACAACAATCCTTTTTTTCCCTCTTCCTATTTTCCCTCTTAAATTTTCTAAACATTTTTCCCTCCTTCTTAAAGAAAAATTTTTAAATTCTCTAGTTATAAGAATAACTAAAAATATTAGTTTGTCAAGAAAAATAATAAAATTTTTTCGTTATTTCAAAGATAAAAGCAAAAGAGGCAGCTGAGCGAAATTTTTAATAAAAATTTCGCTCAGCTGCCTCGGCTTTATATTTTGTGCTTAATTTAAAGGATTTTATCAATAAAGAAAATTACTAATCCAAAAACTGTGGAAATAGCAGAAATAATCCAAAATCGCATGGTAATTTTTTCTTCCGGCCAACCAATGGCCTCAAAATGATGGTGAATGGGTGAAGAAAGAAAAACTTTCTTTTTTCTAAATTTTTTACTGATCAGTTGCACAACGACTGAAAGCGTTTCTACTAAAGGAATAAAAGCAAAAAAGGGAAGAAGAAAAGCTGTGTTTGTATACATCGCTAAAACGCCCAAAGTAATCCCTAAAGCCATTGAACCTGTATCGCCCATAAAAAAACGCGCTGGATGGATATTGAACCACAAAAAAGCCAACAGCGCTCCCAAAATAACGCCAATAAAAGTAGCCAAATCAAAACGACCTTGAACAAAAGAAACTACGGCCATTGCCAAATAAGCAAAAAGCATAACACCACCCGCTAGTCCATCTTCTCCGTCTGTTAAATTAGTAGCATGAGCTGTACCTGCAACAACAAAAATGAAAAATAAAATATACCATGGCCCCAAAGAAATATCTCCCAAAAATGGAATATGTATCACATCCCAATTAAGTTTAAAATAGAACCAGGAAGCGCCTACCAAAGCAATGATAAAATAAAGAATTAATTTTTGCTTAACACTCAACCCCCCGCCCTTCGGGCCTCTTTTTAAAACACCTAAAATATCATCGGCCAATCCAATCAAAGCTGCGCCAATTAAAGAAAAAAGTGGTAAGTAAGTTTGGGCTCGGCTAACAAAATTAAAATAATCAAAAACCTGATCAAAAATTTTACTTAAAAGAAAAACTGTTAAAGCAATAATGGCAGTGGTAAACCATATTAAAATACCACCCATAGTTGGCGTTCCTTCTTTTTTCTGATGAAAACTAGCAAAAACAGGCGCTCCTTCTGCTCTAATCTGCTTGCCGACGTTATATTTCGATAAAATTTTTAACAGAACCGGCGTGAGTAATAACGCTAAAACAAACGAAACGGTCGTTAGAATAAAAAGGCGTGATAATTGCAAAATAATTAGTTCAAAAGACATAGGCTTTATTTAACCAGCGCAAAAGTGTTTCTATATCATTATAACGATCGGGCGTCTTTAAAACAACTACTAAAATTCGACGCGGCGATTCATTGCTGCGCTGACTCGGAACAAGAAAAACACCGCAAAACGTTTGCCAAGCCTCATCGGTAAATCCTGTTTTACCGCCAGCATAAACAACGTTTAATTCATCTAAAAATTTTGGATTGTGAGCGATTAAATTGATATTGAATAAATTATGCTCTACTGTTGCGCTTTTATCTTGTTGTTCATAAACCCCTTGAATTTTGGTTTCGGCAGTTTTGGAAATGATTAATAAATTAGGATATTCATTAACAATATAGCGCATCAGTTTTTTAAGATCAGAAGGTGTTGATTGATTGAGAAAACTTAAACCAGTTGGTTCAACAAATGTTGTCTGAGTCATTCCTAATTGCTTTGCCATGTCATTCATTAAACCTACAAATCGATCCTCCCCCATATGTAAAGATAAGGCTTTAGCGGCTTTATTTGAAGAAATAATTAAAAGCGACTGGATTAAATCATTAACCGTTAGCCGCTCTTGTTGATAAAAAATATCGGGATCACCATCGATATTTAAAGCTTCTTCAGAAATTACCACTTCTTCATTGGATGGCAAATATTTTTCTGCAATCAAAGCAGTCATTAATTTTGTTAATGAAGCAATCGGTCTTCGCAAATTGGGTTGTTTTTGATAAAATATAAAATCAGAGTCTAAATCAACAACCAGAGCCCCCTCGGCTTGAACCAAAGGGTCATCTTGCGTATCCCAATTGCGAAAAGGATAAGTAATAGCTGAAGGATTAGAACGAACGCTATATTGTTCTAAAAACAGACTTCCATTAGTGCGGAAGTTTTCATTAATAAAAAAACGGGCATACAACCAGCTACCGCCAAAACCAATTCCAACGCCCACCAAAACAATGATCATAATTTTAATAATTTTTTTAAATACTTCCATGATTATAAATTATGATATTTTTCATAATCGGGCAAAGCCTCTATTTTTTCTAATCCCATTTTTCTTAAAAAATCAAAGCTGACTTTATACACAAAGGCGTTTGCTCGATGTGGATCAATTTCTCGAGTAATTAAACCGCGGATCAATAAATTTCTTAAAATATAAGAAGAATTAACGCCTCGGATATTATCAATTTCGGCTCGACTAATTGGCCCTTTATAAGCAATAATAGAAAGAGTTTCTAAGGCGGCAGGCGTAAGATCTTCTTTTAAAATTTTCTGAAGAAATTTTTCAATTGATTCTCTTAAATCAGGTGCTGTTGTTAACTGAACTTGTTCATCAAAAATAACCAACGACAATCCCCTTCGATTGTTTTGATATTCATTTTGCATTACTTGAACGGTTTTTTTAATTTCTTCCAATGGAATCTCTAAAGTATCGGCTAATTTTTGAAAAGTTACCGGTTCACCGGCAATAAATAAAATAGCCTCTATTTTTCGTGCTAATTCTTCACTGTTCATAATGATGAGATTGTTTAATGGTAATTTTAATTTCGCCAAAATTTTCCTGCTGATCAATAATAATTAGTTGTTCTTTAAACATTTGCAAAACGGCTAAAAAAGTAACAATAACTTCTATCTTTTCTTTGACGGATACTAATTGATTAAATTCAGACGATGTTCGTTCTGTTAAAATTTTAAGAATGTTTTTAATTTTCTCCTCTATCTTAATAACTTTTTTTATTTTTTCAATTGTTGTTTCGCCCAAACTGCTAAATTCCTGCCAAATTTTTACAAAAGAATTGTAAAGCATTTGAGGAGTGCAGTTTTCGGGCGGATAAAAAATTGGTGATTGATTAACTAAAAATTCTCGAGCAAACATTTGCTGCTGAGTAAAATTTTCTTTTATAAATTGAGAGGCATTTTTAAATAAGCGGTATATCTCCAAACGTTCGGTTAAATCTTTTATTTCTATTTCTTCTTCAGGACTTAACTCTAATGTTGGCAACAGACTCTTTGATTTAATTAAAATCAGTTTTGCGGCTATAACTAAAAAGTCCGCTAAAATATCAGGTGAAGATTGCTTTAAATCGCCTACATAATTTAAAAAAGCATCTGTTACCTGCGCAAGACTAATTTCAGTAATTTCCATCTTTCTTTCTTCAATTAAACTCAAAAGCACATCAAGCGGTCCACTAAATTTCTCTTGCTGAATTTCTAATTGATTAATTTTTTGCTGATTCATAATCTTGCTTTATTTTAAATTCTAAATTATAATCCAAATAGTGCTTATTAACATTTTATTAAAAGGAGGTGTAAAATGGCAATAAGGTATGGCCGAAAAAATTGTCATCATGAATGGGCTATAAGAGCAGATGGTTACGAAGAAGGTTGCGCGCCAATTATCTGCATTAAATGTGGGGCTTTTGGTTGTTTGTGTGATGCCCGCAGGGAATTTAGGAAGTGGTATTTTATAAAAAAGATGGGAATTCCCGCTAGTCTTTATAATCGCTTACAATTTTCTATGATAATACCAGATGATTATAAAGCAAGACAAAAAGAACAGAAATTATTCGATCTCATATTTAGCCGGAAGTACAATAGTACTGATAATATTAATCAAAAGTGGAAAAACCCTTACGTAAAAAAATTGAAAACAGAAAAGAACAAAAAATAAAATAATTTATTATGTCGCTTCGTTAAAGACGGAGCGACATTTTTATTTTAACAAAATTTTTATTTGTTGTGAATGCTTAGTATTATTCTACTTGATGTATTTCTACTGGACGAGCGATGAATAATAAAAGGTTTCAACTATTTTTTTCAATTCAATGCCTGTAATAATTAAGGAATAATAATGCATAAATAATAAAGGTAAATTAAAAACCGCATGGTTTTACACTGCGGTTTTTTGTCCCTCATAGCGCTTTTTGATCTTGTTTCCTGCTCCGCACGAATCCTCTGCAATTTTTTGAACCGCAATGACATTCGAACGACTCTTCCAGGTGCGCAATCTTATCATAATTAATCGTAATTTCCTCTCCTCTCTTAATATCTCTCAGCGCTTATCCAATTCGTTCTTTCTCTTCAATATTCGGTTCGCAAGAATGATTGATATAACATCCTGGTTTCTCGCTCTTTCTAAATTCTATAAATTGATTCTCATTATCTCCCATGACACTTTTTAAATTTTTTACCGCTGCCACAAGGGCAGGGATCGTTCCGACCAACATTTTTAAATTTTTCGGGAGAAATATCTGACGGCAATGAAGGCGCTGGTTTTGCTACAGGCGAAACTTGCTGTTTTTTTATTTGAAAGATAATTTCAAAAAACATTTCTTCAAAACGATCAAAGAAATCTTTAAATAGTCGGAAAGCATTGGTTTTATATTCAACCAGTGGATCATGCTGACCATAAGCCCTTAATCTGACTGCCTCTCTTAAATATTCCAGATTTTCTAAATGAGCTGTCCACAAATTATCTAAAACGTTTAACATCATTGATTTAGAAATGTTCTCTAACAACTCTATTCCAATTTCAGCTTTAATTCTTTCAAAAGCAGTTTTGCTTTTTTCCAAAAGAAAATTATATAAACTACTTTCGGCAATCTCATTGAGCTTAACATTTTCTTCAATAATCTTAAACTCCTTCAAAAACGCTTCAAGATTTTCAATCGGCACATTAATTAATCTTGCTATATTTTTTTCAATAATAGACTCTACTTCTGATAAAAGATGGTGGGATTGAGCTAAGTCTAATATCTTGTTGCGATAATCGTAAAAAACTCTCCGTTGTTTATTAAGGACATCATCAAATTCAAGGGTATACTTTCGAGCGTCAAAATTTAATCCTTCGATTTTCGTCTGAGCTGATTCAATAGCGCGATTAACTATTTTTGATTGAATGGGCATACCATAAGGATAATTCAAAACGCCCATTAAAGATTTAATACGTTCTCCACCAAAAATTCTCATCAAATCATCCTCCAAAGAAACAAAAAATTGAGAAGAGCCAGGATCTCCTTGTCTCCCCGCTCGACCCCGTAATTGATCATCTATCCGACGCGCCTCATGTCTTTCTGTGCCAATGACATGAAGCCCTCCCAATTCTTTTACTTTAGCAACCTCCTCAGCAATCGGCGGATTTCCACCAAGAATAATATCTACTCCCCTTCCCGCCATATTAGTAGCTACTGTAACAGCTTTTAGTTTACCCGCTTGAGCGATAATTTCTCCTTCTTTTTCGTGATTTTTTGCGTTCAAAACATTATGAGGAATGCCCTCTCGAGAAAGCATCGCTGATAATTTTTCGTTGTTTTCAATTGAAACCGTACCGATCAAAAGCGGTTGACCTATGTTATGTCTTTTTTTAATTTCCTCAACAATAGCTTCCCATTTTTCTGTAGAAGTTTTATAAACTAAATCAGGCAAATCTTTACGAATCATTGGTTTATTAGTTGGAATAGGAACTACTTCTAACCCGTATACTTTGTCAAATTCTTCAGCTGCAGTTAAAGCAGTGCCCGTCATTCCTGCTAATTTCTCGTACATTCGAAAATAATTTTGAAAAGTGATGCTAGCAAGAATACGATTTTCCTGTTTTATTTCTACGCCTTCTTTGGCCTCAATGGCTTGATGCAATCCGCCGGAATAACGTCGTCCAAAAAGCAAACGACCGGTGAATTCATCCACAATAATCACTTCTCCATCTTTAACAATATAATCTTTGTCACGCTTGAATAGAGCGTAGGCTTTAAGAGATTCTTCTAGATAATGGACGTATCGAAAATTTTCCGGTGAATATAAATTTTTCACTCCTAACATTTTTTCTACTTTTTCAATACCACTATCAAGAATAAGCACTGATTTTAGTTTTTCATCAACTTGATAGTCAATGTTTTTTTCTAATCGAGGGACGATTTTTGCAAAAAGCTTATATGATTCACTCGCCTCCATGTCAGGAATAGTAATGATTAGTGGTGTTCGAGCCTCATCAATTAAAATACTATCAACTTCATCAACAATTGCATAATAATGACCTCGCTGAACTTTTTGATTTAAATCATAAACTAAATTATCCCTTAAATAATCAAAGCCGAATTCATTATTCGTGCCATAAGTGATATCGGCATCATAAGCTGTTTTACGCGAAACTGGCCTTAAATATTCGTAAAATACTTTAAAACTTCCAGTTGCATCTCTTTTTTCATCAGTTTCATCCCCTTTTTCTTTATTATTATTCTGGTTGTTTATCAGAATATTGGCAGAGTTATTGACGTTTTTATAATCAGGATCATAAAGAAAAGCTTCATCATGGGCAATGCAGCCTATAGAAAGACCGAGTAAATAATAAACTTGTCCCATCCAAACTGTATCGCGTTTAGCCAAATAATCATTCACGGTAACAACATGTACTCCTTTTTTAGTTAAAGCATTGAGATAAACAGGTAAAGTTGCGGCCAGAGTTTTTCCCTCGCCTGTTTTCATTTCGGCAATTTTCCCTTGGTGAAGTGCCAACCCTCCCAACAGCTGAACATCATAATGTCTTTGTTTTAAAGCGCGTTTTGCCGCTTCTCGGACCAAGGCAAAACCCTCAATTAAAACGTTTTCTAGGTCTGCAGGTGATTTTACTTTTTCTCTCAAACTCAGCGATTTTTCTCGAAGAGAAAAATCGCTGAGTGTTACTAATTCAGACTCAAAAGCGTTTACTTTATCAATAAATTTTTTATTTTGTTTATAAAATTTTTGGCTAAGATCTGAATGAAAAAAATTCAAACGCATATCAATATTATTACTTATTTATTTATATTAGCACATCTTGAGAAAAAATCAAAAAAATACCCACGTATAATTTCTTTCTTTGATTTTAATATAGATTATTTATAATGGATGTTATGGTAAAAATAAATAATAACTATTTTTTATTGCGCCATGGCGAAGCATTTTCAAACAGAGAACCGCGCTGGCTTTCTTCCTGGCCAGAAATTAAAATAGCCCATCTGACATCACGGGGTAAATTAAAAATTAAAAAACAAGCTCAAATTTTTAAAACTAAAGGCATAGACCTGATTTTTTCCTCTGATTTAGCTCGAACCAAAGAAACAGCCCAAATTGTTGCTCAAATTATTAAAAAGCCTGTCATTTTTAAAAAAGAACTGCGAGAATTAAACTTCGGCGTCTTTAACGGATTTCATCCCAATGTCTATTGGGCTTATTTTCAAAATCCTCTAGAACGTTTTACCAAAAAGATTCCACATGGCGAAACACTCAATCAATGCGCCAAAAGAATTTTCAATTTTTGGAAAAAAATAAATTGCCGCTATCAAAACAAAAACATTTTAATTATTAGCCATGCCGATCCGCTTTGGCTACTAGAGTCAAAAATTAGAAAGTTAACAAAAATTCAAATGGTAAAAAATTATCGATTACGCTTAAGTCCCGGCGAAGTAAGGATTATCAGAGCGCATTCTAAAGATTAACCATTACCATAGCTACAATAGCCAAAAATAAAAAAATATTGATCAAAATATTACTTGCTAAAATAAATTGGGCTAATTTTTTGATGCGAAACCAGAAGATAAAAGCCAAAAGAAGATGAAGGGCTGAAAAGAAGAAACCAACAAACCAAAAAAGATAAAAATTCCAAAAGTAACCGGTCATTTTAATGCCTTCGAGCGAAGTATAATAAAGAATATAAGAACGCTGAGGCAAGAATTTGATATTAAGAAAAATAATAACCAAAGCTACCAATAATATAATAATATTAATGATTAGAGAAATTCTAACCCAACGATCATGTAAAAAAATTTTTAGTTCGTCCTTAGTCATAGAAACAATTATAAAAATTTCATCTTTAAAGTCAAAAACAGGTATCTACTTGCAGTTTGTGCTAAAAAATTCCTGACTTTTTCAATTTTACAGTAGCAATCCTTGGCGCCCCTGATGGGAATCGGACCCATGTTTCCACCTTGAGAGAGTGGCGTCCTAGCCACTAGACGACAGGGGCTTAATTGTTTATTTTAACTAAAATTGAGAAAAAATAAAGAAATTTGCTAGTTTTCTAATTGACAAACATTCTAAAAAAGATTAAGCTAAAATTAGCTATTTAATTTTAAAAGAAAGGAGGATTAAGATGAACCGAAAAGTTCGTTTTCTTAAATGGACCCCTCAAACAAAAATTGATGCTGTTATTGCGCTAGGAATGGGCTTCAAAAGAGACTTCACCGATATTTCTGATCAAACAAAAAGTATCTGTTCTACCGCTGCTTTAATTTCTATCCAAAATAATATTCCGCTAGTTTTAGTGGGACAAGAAATGGATGATGAACAAGAGGAAACAGCAAAATGTGTTCCTAATGAAAGTGTCAAAATGTACCGTTTTGTCAGATATCTGCACACTGAACAAAATATCGTAGAAAAAATTTCTCAATTAAATGCTCGATCTCTTTATGGGAAACTCGATACAGTTCTAGAATTAGTTGAAAAAACGGGATGGGAAAAAATTGCCATTATCTGTCATGTTGACATGATGCCAAGAATAAAAAAAGTTTTGAAACAATTAGGCTTGATGAAAGAAGTTGAAGTTTCTGTTTATCTCGCTCCCATTCGGCCCATGTACAATGGCGATTCTGATTTCTGGTGGCTGCGCGAAAATTGGCGTGCAAAGCTCTACGAAATGAGCAGTAGTTTATTCAATTTGATTAATCGTTAAAATAATTTAAGGTCGCTTCTGCAGCGACCTTTTTATTTTTTTAATTCTTCAACAATTTTTTCTAGTTGCATCGCGTGTGATCCTTTAATTAAAATTGCATCATTACTGCTAATTTCTTTTTTAATTATTTTACTGGCGCTTTCGCTATTATTAAAGACAAGCACTTTATTTTTATCAAAACCGTGTTTTATTGCAGATTCGGCAATCAACCGCGCCGCTGAACCAACGCAAATCAGAAAATCAACTTTTTTAATTACTTCTTTCCCTATTTCTTCGTGTGCCTCAGTTGTATATTTGCCTAATTCTAACATATCGCCTAAAATAGCCACCCTGCGGCGTTGAGCGAAATGACCTAGTGTTTCCAGAGCAGCTTTCATTGAGAGGGGTGATGCATTATAGCAATCGTCTAAAATAACGCTATTTTTAATACCTTTTATAATCTGCATTCGATGATCGGGTGGTTGATAATTAGCTAGATAATCGCTAATTTTAACAAGATTGATACCAAAAACAATTCCTACCGCTACGGCTGCTGCTATGGAATAAATCTGAGGCTTGCCCATAACCCGAAAAAGACGAAAAGGAACAAAAACATTACCATACTGAATTTTAAAAGTGATACCTTCGGGAAATTCATTTTCATCAAATTTATATTCAAAATTAATAATTTGAATATCAGCATCCTCTTTAAACCCATAACTAATTATGTGGGCGCGTGTTTTTATTCTCAAATTCCATACCAATTCATCATCACGATTTAAAATAGCAAAACCGTTAGCGGGTAGCAATTCGATTAATCGCGCTTTTTCTACTGCCACCGCAGTAGGACTAGAATAAAACTCCACATGAACCGGTATTTCTCCTATACTCGTGATGACTCCAATTTTAGGTCGGGCTAAACGTGCTAAATATTGTATATCCCCTGGTCGATCCGCAGCCATTTCTAAAACTAAAATTTCGGGATATTTTTTATTAAAAATAAGAAGTTGGCCAATAGCTTGAAAAATTACTTTTGGCCAAAACAAAATTCCGCGAATTGCATTATAATCACCCAAAATTGTTAGTGGCACTCCTAATTCATTATTAAAATTCCCTTGCGAGCGTCTTACATTCCGTTCTCCTTTCAAAACAGTATAGACAGCTTCTTTGGTAGAAGTTTTGCCAACACTACCTGTAATGCCAATCACTGCCGGTTTATATTTCTTCAATGTCCATTGAGCGAGAATTCGCAAAATATTTTTTAAAGTATTAAATAGCAGGGGGGATTTCATAGTAGTCTAAAATAAATTGAGCGAGCTCTTTAAACATTGGAACTACGGTCGACCCCGCCAAAGATGCTTCTGGTTTGTCTAATTTAACAAGAATAATAAAACGCGGGTCATCAGCTGGAGCGTAACCAATAAAAGAATGGATGGTTTTATCTGAATAAGTGCCATTTGCATCTGGCACTTGAGCTGTGCCAGTTTTTCCAGCAATTTGATAACCTTGAATTTCAGCCACTTTATTTTTTTCAACAGAATTAACCATAATAATTCTTAATTGATCCGCTGTTCCTTTACTAATCACTTGTTTTTTAGGTTTTGGTTCAAATGTCTTTTCTTTATTTCCTTCAGGATCAACAATTGTTTCTACTACATAAGGAGTCATCATTAACCCATTATTGGCGATAGTTGAAAAAGCATTAATCATCGCGATAGGCGTAACAGAAATGCCCTGACCAAATGAGGCGGTAGCAAAATAAATATCGTTAAAACTTTTCAAATTATTAATATTACCAACCGCTTCATTAGGCAAATCAATGCCTGTTTTTTGATTAAATCCGAAGTTTAAGACATATTGATGAAAAATATCATGACCGATCAATTTTTCTAAATAAACGGCGCCCGTATTCAAACTATAAGCAATAATATCAAAAACATTGCACTCGCCGTGCGCTTTAAAATCCCAGTTTTTGATTGTTTTTCCACTAACAACTACTTCGCCATTATCATAAAATTTTGTTTGAGGAGTAATCCGTTGCGAATCAAGCCCAGCCGCTACTGTAATAATTTTAAACACTGATCCTGGTTCGTAGGTTAATTGAATGGCTGAATTTAAAAAAGAGTTAAACGAATAGGATGAATATCGATTAGGATCGAAATTAGGATAATTGGCTACGGTTAAAACTTTTCCTGTCTCAGGTTCCATAACGATAATTGATCCACCCTCAGCTTTCCATTCTTTTGCCTTTTTTTCTAATAAATCCTCCGCCTTATTTTGAATATGAAAATCTATTGTTGTAACAATATCATTATTGGCTCGACTATAAATTAAATTTCTCAATGATAAAAAATCAAATAAATCATTAGATAAAGATTGATTGGACAAATAATCATCGTAGTATTTTTCTAAACCATATTGACCATGAAAATTCTTAACATCATCCTTAACATAACCAATCAATTGAGAAGCAAATTCTTTATATGGATAATAACGACCAATATATTCCTTAGTGTAAATTCCTTTAAGATTAAGATCTTCTATTTTTTGCGCGGTTGTTTCATCAACTTTTTTAGTTAATAATTCATAGAGACTTTGCTTTTTGGAAAATTTAATAATCAAATCTTCATATGATAAATTGAGCTGCTTAGATAAAACGCTAGCTGCTGCTACTGGATCATCAATTTCTTTGGGCACTGCATAGATCTCAAAAAATTTTTTATTAACCGCGACGGGAATTAATGACCCCTCTCGCGTTTGAAAATAAATTGTTCCTCTTAAATATTGAAGGTTGTTTTTAATTTGTTCCGCTGTCTTTACTTGAGCAGCTGCCTTTTGCGAAAAATCTTCATAATGAAGAATTTGCAATGAATAAAGCCGCCATAAAATTATGCCAGCGCTTAAAATAAAAATTATTAAAATAAAATGTAAACGCCAATTATTTAAAAATTGTTTCGTTTTTTTTCGCTTCATCTCAATAATTCATTATAAATTATTCAAATTGGTTAAACCAACCTCCATTTGTGGATTTTTAACCAAAGAAAAATATCCAGGAACAGCTACTAGAATTAAACCCTCTTTTTCGGCGATCGCTGTAAATTTATCAAAACTTTGAAGAGAGGCTACCTGGTTTTTTAATTCAGCATTTTTCTGTTCAAAAACAACTGATTGGGAAGTTAAGTTTTTAATATCAAAGCGATAATTAACCATTTTAATCTCTAAAAATAAGCTCCCGACGATAGTAAAAATAATTAAAATCATCAAACCAATATTCAAAAACGCAACAAAAGAAAAACGAGAATTTAAAACTTTACTATTTTTCTTTTGCCAATTCATTCGTTGCGTAACTAAATTATAGCGATTATGTTTTAAACTAATAATTGTCATGATTGTTTTATTTTTTGAGCCACCCGCAATTTGGCGGAACGGCAGCGACGATTATTTAAAATTTCGACCTTGGTAGGAGTAACTGGTTTTTTAGTAATTATTTTCAAAACCCCCTCCTTTTGTTTATCTTTAAAAAAGTTTTTAACTATTCGATCCTCTAACGAGTGATAACTGACAACGGCAATTCTTCCTTTAACATCTAAAATTTTTACCGATCCTTTAAGCGCTTCAGTTAAATTGTTTAATTCATCATTTACATAAATTCGTAAAGCTTGGAAAATTTTTGTTGCTGGATGAATTTTTGTTTTTCTTCTTCCCGTCTTTGTCACAATCTCCACTAATTGCGATGTTGTCGTGATACGTCGTTTCTTTCGTTCTTCCACAATAGTTTTAGCAATGCGATAAGCATTTTTTTCTTCTCCGTACTCACGAAAAATTTTGGTCAATTCATTAACACTCATTTTATTAATAACCTCTTCAGCGGTTAAACTACCCTGGGGATCAAAAGTCATTTTTAACGGTTCGTCCCGCAAAAAAGAAAATCCTCTCTGCGATTCTTCAATTTGAAAACTACCTAATCCTAAATCGAAGACAATGCCATTAACCGGTTTAAATTTTTCTTTCTGAGCAATTCGAGCAATATTTTTAAAATTTCCTTGCCGCAAGATCACGCGATCCTTAAAAGCGACTAATCGTCTCTCGGCAACTTTTAACACTTCACTATCTAAATCAATTCCTAAAACTTTTCCCAACGGCGCCGTATGTTGAAGAATTGCTAAGGTGTATCCCCCTTCACCCAACGTTGCATCAATAAAATTTTCATTCGGCTGAGGATCAACAAATTGAATGACTTCTTGTAAAAGAGCTGGGATGTGCATATTTTAAATCCCGAAGTTAATTAATTTCTCGGCAATATCATTAGCATCTCTTTCGGTTTTTATTCGATATTCATTCCAAAGATTTTCATCCCAAATTTCCAAACGATTGCTTACGCCAGCAATAACCACTTTTTTATTTAATCCGGCAAATTTTCTGAGATAATCGGGAATAAGAACTCTCCCCTGTTGATCAATCTCAGACTCCACCGCTCCGGCTAACATAAATCTGGAAAAGGCGCGCGAATTTGATTGCGTTAATGGCAAATTAACCAATTGACTCAGCAATACCTCCCATTCTTTTTTAGGATAAACAAACAAGCAAGAATCAAGACCGCGTGTAATAATCACCGTCTCACCTAATTCATGACGTAATTTGGCCGGCAAAGCCAATCTTCCCTTGGTGTCTAAATTGTAATGATATTCGCCAATGAGCATATTACTTATCCACAATTAAGATTATTTATCCCCACAGTTATCCACAATTCCCCACTACAAATATATAATACACAATTTCGAAAACAATTGCAAAATAAGAACAAACGAGTAGGAATTGCTTTTTAAATTAACTAATAGCTAAAAAAACCGCGTTTTAAGCGGTTTTTTTAAGAAATAGCGGATTACTCTTTTAAATTTTTTCCACAACTTATCCACACTGAATTCGTCTACTCTAAAAATCCCCCTTTTGTAGAAATTCCCACTCTTCAGGTGGAAGTTTTGGCAATTCACGAATGGGAGTTTTTCCAGGATAACGCCAAACGCTGATAATGCGAATTTTTTGATGAGATAAACCCGCTGAAATTTTTTTGTCTTTTTTGTTTTGTTTTGTTTTAATTTCTTGCAACATAACCCAAATTTCTTTAGGGTGTTTTATAGTGCCAGCATTTTGCATAACGGCAATAGTCTGAGGAGCAATCCCCTCTTCTATACGATGGGGTGTGTGTAACACTCTCTTAATTCGTGATTCCGATAATTGATACTGCATCATTTTTTCAATTGAATGTTTTGTCCAAACAACCGTTTCTGAATTTTGAGGAATTTTAAAGCGCATATTTTATTTAGAAATTTTTAATTTGTAAAAAATTCTATTCTTCTCACTACTTTGCAATCTGCTTTTCGAAACAACATCAGCAAAAAATTTGATACTTTGATCATACGTGATGCGATCTACAGGGTAAGGCGTAGCGTCTTTGCCGCCATGCGCAAAGGAATAACGTGCTGGATCTCGATAAGATGGCTTAGCTCCATAAATAATTTCAGAAACCAAAGACAAAGCTCGAATAGTTTTTGGACCTACTCCTTTAAGAGATAAAAGTTTTTCATATGATGCTGGCCGTTGTTCACAAACAAGATATAAAATTTTTTGTAAATATTTATTCTTGAAAAAGTTTTCTTTTACAACTGGATGCCAAACAAATTCTCGATTTTCTAAATTAAGAAATATAGTTTGTTGTCCATCTGATTTCACTTTTAATACTTGGGAGTAATCAGAAAAATGTTTTGCTAAAATTTTAATATCTTTCATTAAATCATAATAATTATTTTGTACTAATTGAGTGCTTACTGATCGAGTTTTTTCACTTTCTAATGCTGTTAAATTTAGCGTTGGCTGATTTAAAATTTGACTTGCAATTCCTGCATGAGGTTCTTTAACTAAATCTGTTATCTTTTTAGAATACCAATGATAACGTCGCGCCGACTGATTCTGAATATTCATTCCTTGTTGGATTACTGTCCAACTGCCATTTTTCGAAAAAAACAAAGTGTGATGATAGATCTGAAATCCATCTTGAACCAAAGCGCTATCAACCTTTGCTGTCATTTTAGAATTATAAATTAAAGAATTAACATAACCATCCGGTAAGCTCAAAGCATTACCCCATTGTTCAATTTCTTCAGGGGTTCTGCGTGAAGTTTTTCCCTTACCTCCGCAAATAAAAATTCCTAGTTCTTTTTCTCGTCCTCGAATAGCTTCTTTTAGGGCGGCTGTCAAAATGGTAGTTAAACCCGACGAATTCCAATCAAAAGCTAAAACCGTCCCCAGCGATTGAAACCAGACAGGATCAGAAATTCTCTTAATAAATTCATCGGATCCGTACTCATTAATAATCACTTCTATAATTTCTCGACCTAATTTTGTCATTCGCTCAAAAAGCCAACGCGGACACTTCCCTTCATCTAAGCCAAAAGTTGCAATTCCTCGATAAATCATACTTCATTATTATAGCAATTTTTGAAGGTAAAATGAATTGATTTTTGTTTTGAATTTAGTAAAATATTGTTAAATTGGGCGGTTAGCTCAGCTGGTTTAGAGCGTACGGTTCACATCCGTAAGGTCAGAGGTTCGAATCCTCTACCGCCCACTTCTTAAAAACAACCCGCTAAGGGGTTGTTTTTAATGAGTAAACTCTTTTTTCTTATTTATTTAATTTCCACTGTAGCGCCTGCTTCTTCCAATGTCTTTTTAATTTGCTCGGCTTCCTCCGGTTTAATTCCTTGTTTGATGGCTTTTGGTGCTGCATCAACTAAATCCTTTGCTTCTTTCAATCCCAAACCAGTAAGATCCTTTACTACTTTAATAACTTGTACTTTTGCATCACCAGCGCTTTGCAAAATAACATCTACTGTTGTCTTTTCTTCCGCGCCCGCAGCAGCTGCTCCGCCACCACCTTGTGCAACTGCCATTATCTGAGGGGCAGCTGAAACGCCAAATTTTTCTTCCAATGCCTTAACCAATTGCGACAATTCAACAACATTTAATTTTTCTATCGCCTCAATAATATTAACTAATTTTTTATCAATTTCTTCCATAATATTACGATTGTTTTTTAGCAATTGCATCTAAAGCAATTACTAATTTTTGAATATTACCATTGAGAACTCCGACCAAAGTTCGTGGTAAAGAATTTAAAGTATAAACAAGTTGAGAAAGCAAAACTTCCTTAGACGGTAATTTTGCTAATTCAATAATTCTTTCGACTGAAAAGAAATTTTTATTAATGAACCCGCCCAGAATTTTTAATTTCGGTTCTTTTTTTTCGCTACTAAATTTATAAACCGTTTTTGAAGCTATTAATCCCTCTTCGGGACTAAAAATTAAAGCAATAGATCCAGGAAAAGTAAAAATGTTAAAATTAATACCAATATGTGAAAGCATTTTTTGAACTAAGGTTTTTTTAACTACTTTTAATTCCATTTCATTATTTTTTAACTCTTTTCTCAAATTGCTTAAATCAGAAACTTTTAGACCAGTAAAATCCACCATTAATACTGCTGGATTTTTATTAATTTTATCCACTAAATCATTAAGAATTTTTTCTTTTTGAGCTCGCGTAAGCATAATTTAAAATAAAAAACGACTGACAACAGCCGCAGACTAAAATATAATTTTGCATTAAACTCCACACTTTTAGCCTCTACAGGTCTTATGTTTTTAGACTGCCTGTTTTCTGCGGCTTTAATCAAGTATAATAAAATTAAAAATACTGTCAAGATTAATGATATGGCACTAATAAAATTTCCGGTTGGAATTAAAATTCCTAATTTTTCCTTCTTAAATTTTAAATTACTTTTCATCTATTTCCAAAATTTTAAATAAATCCTTCATTAAAAAGATACATATATTGAGTTTTCAATCAATTAGATTATAATTTATTATATTTCAATATGAACTCGGCTAAAAAACAATCTCAGAAACAATCTGAAGTCCAAAAACAACAGGCAAGATTAATACATTTTGCCCTCAAACAATTGGGCAAACCCTACAAATATGCTGCCAAGAAGCATGAAATTGGAAGGGTGTTTGACTGCTCCAGTTTTACTCAATATATCTATCGACGTATTGGAATCGAATTGCCTCGATCCACAATTCTTCAAGCTGAATGTGGCCGAACTATTCCGGCGCGAAAAAAATCTCCTTATTTCAAAAAAAATGACTTACAGATAGGCGATCTTTTATTTTTCAAAGGAACAAAGGGCCATTTTAATAAAAAATTTCCCAACGGCATTGGTCATGTAATGATGTATTTGGGGAACGGCGTATTTATCCATGCTTCTGGATCCGGACCAAAGAAAAACCAAAAAATTAGATTGGAAACATTTAATAATGTAATCCATCGCAAAGATTTCCAAATTGCCAAAAGAATCATTAAAACCCAAACAAGGGCACACTCCAAACCAAAAGTGAAATAATAAAAATGACTATGAGAATGATCGTTAATGTTTTTTTCTTGCGCATAGTTAAAATTCTTCTTTTAAAAGTTTTTGGATTTCTGGATTATTTTTTAATTTTTCTAAGGCCTTTTGTTCTATTTGGCGGATACGCTCGCGTGTAACATTAAACTCCTTACCCACTTCCTCCAATGTATGAATAACACCATCGTCTAGGCCAAAACGCATTGATAAAATTTTTCGTTCGCGATCGCTTAAATCAACAAGAATTTCTTTCAACTGGTCTCGAATTAATTCTTGTGCCGCCGCTTGACTGGGAGACAGAGTTTTTTCATCAGCAATAAATTCACCTAAAAGTGACTCTTCGTCTGAATCGCCAACGGGTGTTTCTAAAGATACAGTATCCTGAGCAATTTTTGTTAAATGATGAATTTTATCAACATCCACACCCATTTCATTGGCGATTTCTTCGGCCAATGGCTCTCTACCTAAATCTTGAGCTAATCTCCGTCTTGCTTGAGAATATTTAGATAATGTTTCAATCATATGAACAGGAATGCGAATAATTCGAGTTTGATCTGCCAAGGCGCGTGTAATTGCTTGACGAATCCACCATGTTGCATAAGTAGAAAATTTAAAACCCTTGCGGTAATCAAATTTTTCTACCGCTCGAGCTAAACCAATATTTCCTTCTTGAATCAAATCCAAAAGCGTCAAATTATGACTGCGATTGGCGTATTTTTTGGCAATAGCCACAACTAACCTTAAATTACTTTGGATTAATTGTTTTGTTGCTTCTCTATCGCCTTCCATGGCCCTTTTCGCTAATTCTCTTTCTTGCGCTGGCGTCAGCAATGGCACCTTACCTATTTCTCTTAAATAATTTTGTACCGCATCTGACATCTCATAATCAAAAGTGTCGTACTTTAACGCCTGCTTTAAATCATGTACGGTAAGTTTATCTTCTGGCAATTCAGGTAATTCTAATAAATCTTTTCTTTCAATAATTTCAATATTGGATTTTTCGCACAAATCATAAATTTCTTCTAAGAGCGAAATATCATTTTCTACTTGTGGAAACGCACTTAAAATTTCCGCCTCAGTAATAAACCCTCTCTCTCGTCCTTTTTTAATTAAATTCTCAATTTTTTCTTGTTTTAGCGAAGATACTACTTTTTTTGATTTAATTTTCTTTTTTCTGTCGTTTTTTTTAATATTTTTAGTTTTTTTAACAAAATGTCTTTTTTTTAATTTTTTACTCTTCTTTAAAATTTTACCTGTCTTTTTCTTTTTTAAGGATTGCTTTTTCTTTTTTATATTTTTCTTTTTCATATATTTTATATTTTAAAATTTATAAAAGATTAGCGAATTTCTTTAGATAAATTCTGCAGTTCTTCAAGATATTGATTAATAGCGTCAATATTATTTTCTTCTTCTGCCTTTTTTAAAAGCATCGTTTTTTCAGAAATAGTTTGGCGAAAAAACTCTTTTTTTAATTCTAATGTAATTTTTTGAAATTCCAAGTCCCAATCAATATTTTCATCGGTAAATTCATAATCAGCCAATAAATGAAGATAAGAAATACTTTCCCACCCACCATCGTTTAAACCTCCTCCTCTTTTTTCTTTATCGCTTAAAATTTCTCGGACTAATTTTTGATATTCTTCAGCAAGAAAATCAACAATAGCAACTAATTGATCTTTTTGAACTTGCGTCTTTATAATCAACGCAAGCGCTCGTTCGCTTAATAACTCTCTTCTTGTTTTAACACCATTAATTAATTTATTAACTACTTCATCTGTTGCTGAAACGTTTTGAATTCCCTTATTATCTAAGGTTTTTTTAATTTTTTCTAAATCTTCTTTCAGAAAATCTTCTCTTACTTGAAAATCTTCTGCTATTCTTTTTAACCATTCGCCCGTTTCTACCGGATTTTCAATCCAGGCAATTTTTGAAAGTAAAAATTCTATCGCCTTTCTTTTGCCACTAACGTCTTTTAAATTAAATTGGGTTAAAGCTTTTCGATAGTAATATTCGCCCGCTTCCTCGGCTTTTTCTATAATTTCTGGCAATTGCTCTTTATGAAGAAGTGCAAAATCGGCAATATCTTTGCCCTCCGGCAAACTAATTATAGAAACTCGAAAATCAAGTGAACGCGCTAAATCAATCGCTCTTTCTGCAGCTAATCGCCCGGCTTCGTCCATATCATAACCAATAATCAAGTTTTTGGTCATCCTTCCTAAAATACGGAGTTGATCCTCTGTTAAAGCTGTTCCTGATGTTGCTACTGTATATTTAATTCCACTCTGCCAACTCATTAAAAAATCCATCTGCCCTTCAACCAAAAGAGCCCGTTCTGCTTCTCTGATATTTTTTTTTGTTTTAGAAAAACCATATAAAATATGGCCTTTGCTAAAAATAGGACTATCGGGAGAATTTAAATATTTTGGTTCTTTTTTTTCTTCACCAAAAATCCTACCGGTAAAAGCAACTATGCGATCTTGATGATTGAAAATCGGAAAAATGATGCGATTACGAAAACGATCAAAATAAGAATTGCTCTGCTGTTCGGATTTAATAATTAAACCTGAAGCAAAAATATCATCTGTTTTAAAACCGCTCTTTAAAAGAAAACGAAAAAGGGCGTCTCGTTGATTAGGTGCAAATCCTAATTGCCATTCTTTTATTGTTTCTTCTTCCAGCCCTCTTTTTTTTAAATAACTATGCGCTGCCGCATTGTTTTGTAATTGCGCTTCGAAAAACTCCGCTGCTTTTTCGTGAATTTCATAGAGTTTATTCAATTGATTTTGAAAAGATGGATCTTCTTTTTTTAATTCAATACCTGCCTTCTTTGCTAAAATTCTTAGCGCTTCTCCAAAATCAACATTTTCATATTCCATAATAAATCTAAAAATGTCACCACCTCGATTACAACCAAAACAATGCCAAATTTGCCGTTCAGGCGAAACCATAAAAGAAGGAGTTTTTTCTTTATGAAAAGGGCAAAGAGCACGAAAATTAGCTCCAGCCTTTGTAAGTTTTACATACTCACTAATTACCTCAACGATATCTAATTTTTCTTTAATTTCATCAACTATGCCCATAATTCAATATCCTATTATAACTCTTTTGAAAGGTTTTTCAAAATAAACCCTTAAAACAAAAGGGCTTAATAATGTTTGAAATTATTCCTCGCTTATCATTTATAGTTATAAAAGAGGATTTAATTTTGTCTTTAAGCGCTTTAAAATTTCTTCATCATCTAAAACATTCGCTTTTTGCTGCTGATTTTCCTGCTGAGAATCGGGATTGTTAGATGGAGAGTTTTCCTTGGTCAAATAAACAATAGGTTGAATTTCTGAAGATTGAGTTCCTGGTAAATTAATCACCGGTGAATTAATGGGATGGCTGTCTTTATTAGATGAAATGGAAGTATAGTTTTGTTGTTTATCAGAATTATTATCTGCACTAGGAAAAATAACTGCCAGATCAGAATCAGCTGTTCCTTTTTCTGCTATTGCTGCTGTATGATATTTGGCTAATAATTTCTTTCCTGCATACAACCATAATAACCAAAGAATTATTAAGATATTAAACAGGAGAGAAATCCAATACCAGGGAATACGAATATTTCTAATTCTATCAATTAAAGCGGCTAGAGTATAGAAATTATTCAAATTTTGAGGTTCATTCGTAATACAAACGGGATCAAACCAAGCAATAAAATTAGGCGAAGGGGTTGATTTAGCAACGGTGGAAACTCCTAAAACTTTTTTCTCAACTAAGCCCATAACGCCAAAATAACCAAATTGAGCTGTATAAGCCGATACAGAATTAAGAGAGATGTTACGATAAGTAGTGAGCAAATTCCAATTCACTGGCGCAAATGGCGCGTAAGAAATGCTCAAAGAATTTTCATTAAATCCTTTAATGTCGCCATCTGAATAATTAATCGTTAATACGGCTAGATTTTCTAAATCAATAGCATGACAATTTTCATCTTCAGCGGCGATGTGAATAATTTTAGAGCCAACGAATTTATAATTTCCTACTTGAACATTGGGATCAATTAAATTATTTAATTGATGGGCTGAAATATTTATTCGAATATCTTCCGGATAAGAATTAGCTAAAATAGCCAGTCGAACATTAAAGCCATCACTGGAATTTAGAGAACAACTTCCGCCAATTCGTCCATTAATCCAACATGTTGTTTCAGCTAAAGCTGATTCAAAATGAACAAAAGAACAAGTGGAAGTCCCCAAAACAGTTGGAGTTGGTGTAGTCCCGCCTAGCCAATATCCCCCACCTCCGCCACCATGATAAGGAGTAGGAGTTGGCGTGGGAGTGGGTGTAATTGTAGGCGTAGGAGTTGGAGTATCTGTCGGAGTGGGTGTAGGAGTTGGTGTAACGCCTCCAGAAACAATTTCTAAATTAGCTGAAGCATAAGCAACCTTAATCCAACTATCACCACAAATAGTTTCATCTTTAACATAAACTTCTACTTTAATTTCTTTAGTACCAGTATCGCTAAATTGAGTTGTCCACGCGCCATTTAATTTTTTATTATTAATGGCATTAACCGCCCCTGACCATCTCCATTCACAAGAAGCGCTAGAAGAATTACATTCGGGAATATTATCAGTTGAAATAACAACATCTGTTTTCTTTAAAGCCGGATTAGCAGAGAAATTTATTTTAGTTTGATGAGGAACCGAGGGACAAGTGGGGGTGGGTGTAAGTGTAGGAGTTGGGGTTGGAGTTGGAGTTTTGGTCGGTGTTGGCGTAGGAGTTGGGGTTTTGGTTGGTGATGGGGTTGGAGTTGGAGTTGGAGTTTTGGTCGGTGATGGAGTCGGGGTTGGAGTTGGAGTTTTGGTCGGTGATGGAGTCGGGGTTGGAGTTGGGGTTTTAGTCGGTGATGGAGTTGGGGTTGGAGTTGGAGTGGAAGCATAAACGTTAAATGAGCTGGAACCAGAAGCAACCTTAATCCAACTACCACTGCACACAGTTGCATCTTCAACATAAACTTCTACTTTAATTTCTTTAGTACCTATAGTAGAAAAACTTGTAGTCCATTCACCGGTGGGTTTATTGGTAGTAACTCGTGTTACCGCACCCGACCATCTCCATTCACAATAAGCACTAGGAGAATTACATTCGGGAATAATGCTGGTTTTAATGCTCACTGTTTGATTAACCAAGACCGGATTTGGAGAAACAGCAATGGTAACAACATGAGTATTAAATGAACAGGCCGAACAAGAAGATTGGCTCACCATAGCCAAAATATTATTTCTTGAAATATTCAAATTTTCCCCTCTTTCCAGCGAGGGAACAAAAACAATCAGCAAACCAATTATTATAATAGTAGGATATAAAGCTTTTTTCATAAATTAGAAGCTAAAAAAATATCATCAGAATTTTTCTCTGATGATTATATTATATTTATTTTTAAAAAAATGTCAACACCCCCCCCTTGCTGACAGCTAAAATTCTTTCTTTAAAGCTAAATCTAGGATTTTTAAAATTAAATTTTCGTAAGACATTCCTCCTGTTTTTGCTTCGCGCGCTAATCCACCGTCTTCGGAAATATCAGGATTAGGATTTAATTCCAATACATAAATTTTATCTTCCTTTTCGTCATAACGTACATCTAATCGGGCATACCCCTGACAACCAAAAATTTTATAGCATTTCTTCGAAATTTCTTCTAGGTCCTTCTGCAGCTTATCGCTGATGTTAGCTGGACAAATCACTGGCGTTTTTTTAAAAACAATACTCTGTTTCACCCATTTTGCTCGATAACTAACCACTCTAGGGATATTAGGAGGTAATTCACTAAAATCAATTTCGGCAATAGGTAGAACAGTTAATTTTTTATTGCCTATAATACCGATGTTAAATTCGCGGCCATCAATAAATTCTTCAACCAGCGCCTCTTGTTGATAGACGTCAAGAATGTGACTTATTTGCTCTTTTAATTCTTCTTCATTTTTTACCACTGAGCGCTCTTTTATTCCTACACTGCCATCTTCTCGAATGGGCTTCACGATTAATGGAAATCTTAAGGTAGGATTGAGTTTTCTATTACAATTATTAAAAACTTGCCACTTTGGTGTCAAAATGCCGTTATAAGTTAAAATTTCTTTGGCTCGAGCTTTATTTTGACAAAGCGCTAACGTAAAATAATTATTTCCGGTATAAGGAATCTTTAAAATATCAAACAGCGCTGCTACATGAGGTTCTAAGCGCGGATCATCATAAAAACCATCATCAGCTAAATTAAATATGAGGTCCGGTTTTTCTATTTTTAATTGTTCAAATAAATCAATATCTATCTGCAATATTTTTACTTCGTGGCCGAACTTATCAAGAATTTTTTTAATAGCCAAAGCATCATCGAGATTAACACGCCCATATGTATCAACTTGAGTTTGAGTGGTAGAACTTTCAGGAATAATAGGGTCTTCGTTTGTATTATTGATTTTTTTAAAACCTTTTAAGTTTCTTGCAACGATAATAATTTTCATAAAGAAATTTTTAATTTATTTTTATAATACAAAACTATTATAGCATGAATTTTCTGATAAAGAAAAACGTTCTTGGGAATTTTTTTTACAAAATATTGTTGAAGTTCTGAATAATTTCTTTTCCCGCTCGGAATACTAATTTTAAATTCTTTAATCCAGCGCTTAGTATAAGCATCCACAACAAATACCAAACGATTAAAAGCATAAAGTAAGATTGAGTCAGCGGTTTCAAATCCCACTCCTTTAATTTGAAGTAGTTGGTTTCTTAAAATATAAGCAGGCTCTTTTTCAATATTTTTTATTCCCCCTTTTTGAATAAAAAATTTAGCTACATTTTTTAAATATTTTGCCTTAATTTGATAAAATCCCGCTGGTCGAATTAGTATTTTTAATTTATTAAGCGGTGTTTGATATATGGCTAACAATGAATCTTTTTGGGCATTCTTTAAATTAGCCATGGCTTGCTCAACATTATTCCAATTTGTTTGTTGAGTCAAAATTGACTCAATAATTACCCATTCTTTTTCCTTTAATGTTTTTCTCGGCTTACACCATAATTGCCATTGGGAATCTTCTATTTTTATTTGTTTTTGGGCTTGATGATAAAAAGATAAAATTTTATTTAGCAAGTTGTATGAATCAAACAATTAACTCTTTTTCCCTCGTCGACCAATTGATTATAAAGCGCCACAGATTGAGGCGTATAACCAATAATAAGTTGAATCCCTCTTTCTTTGGCTTCTTGATCTAGTTTATCATCAACACGCAAAACGCCATTAAAACCATTGCCAATAATGACTACTTCTGGATTAGCGGCAAATAGCATCTCTTTTTCCCAATCACCAATAAAGTGTGACGAATTAAACATCTCCTTCAATTTTTCTTCATCGCGTTCAAAAACTTGATTATTAGAAATCAATATCTGATGAAATTTTTTCCCACCCACACTAATTTCTCCAAATTCACAATGATCAATTTTAATTTTATTTTGATTTTTTAACATGTTGTTTGTGTACGACGCTTTTTAATCTTGCTGGACGTACAACAGCAAGACTTTTTTTAAGCCGTTCGGTTTGGATAACTTTTAAATTTTTTTTAATTTTTTTACTCATAATTTATGGTTGTAAAATATCTTCCGCTTGACTGTTGATAGAAATGACAACGTCGTTAATGGATGGAAATTGTTTTAATGTTTCTGTAATCTGAGCTCGAATGGCAGAAACTCGGCACGAACCTCCAACTTGAAATTCTAATTGCTCATCAAAATCAACATAAGCTATGCCATCTTTTATATCAATAGAGTTGATTTTAACATTAGGGTTAATGCTTGTAAAGTATCCCTGATCTTTTTCTGCTTCACTTACTCCTTTTAATAATTCTTCTAACGCAGCTCTGGCAACAGCCGAAGTTTTAACTATTTCTCGTTCCACCGGAAAAACTTTATTACAAGAAATTTCTTGATCTAATTTGCTATTATTAAAGAACACCTTAACTGTCATAGTGGCCGGTTGTTGAAATTTTAGAGGCACCATATAATATAAGTTCTTTTCTGCTAAACCTGACGGATTATCATTTTTTAAAACAAGATAACCGCTTTCAATAGATGGAATAAAATCCACTTCTCCAGAAAAAGGGACAAATTCATTAGTCATCCAATCTCCTTGAGCAGTGATAACCCCCGATGTCACTGTAGCCAAATCTGACGATAAAATATAATATGGAGCGGTACCTTCAAAAAACCAACTGCCCCGCGCTTCGCCTTTAATGGTGAATCGTCCTGTAATCAATTCGTTAGGTTGAGGACTAAATAAATGAATTATGTCTTCTTCGTTTTGAAATTGCGACATTTCTGTTTTTTGGATTTTGTTTTGTTGATATAAAAACAAAACTCCGATAATAACAAGAATAATAATAGCGATTAAAATTAAAAGTTTTGAATTTTTCATATGATATAAATAATCGACTTTATTTAATAACACGTTTAATCTGCGGTGATAAATGCACTAGAATCTCATAGGGAATCGTATTGCCTGTTTTTGCAACATAATTAAATGAATTCATTTTATTAAGATCATCAGAAAACACCTCTACCTCTTCTTCTAATTTTATTTCATCAATCGATGAAATATCTACAACCGTTAAATTCATACTCACTCGACCAATAATTTTTAAAGGTTGGTCGTGATAATAAAAATAGCCGATATTGCTGAGATAGCGAGGAACTCCTTCATAATATCCACAAGGGACAACAGCTATTTTTGTGTCTCGATCGGCAATCCATGTAAAACCATAGCCGACTCCTTCTTTTTGAGGAACGGTTTTAATATTTACGGTCTTGGCCCAAAGCGATAAAACAGGTTTAATATTTAGATTTTTTTCCGCCGAAGCATCAAAACCATAAAGCCCAATGCCTATACGCACTAAATTATTTTCAATTTTTGGAAAATGATTAATGCCAGCAGTAGCCAAAATATGAAATAAATGCGATTGCCAATCAGAAATTCTCTTTTTATAAATTTTGATACCTTCTTCCCAGCGTTTCAATTGTTGCAAAGACAATTCTTTATTACTCGCTGGCGCTGCTAAATGTGACATCAAGCCCTCAATTTTTAAATGATGATTTTTCTTTAAAATTTGAATAGTGGGAATTAATTCTTCCAAAGAAACACCTTGACGATGCAACCCCGTATCAATTTTAATATGTACCGCCAATGGAAAAGTAATCTCCCGCGAAAGAATTTCAGCTTGACCCAAAGAATTAACAATCAAAATACTTCGAAGTTTTTTTAAATCATGAAGAATGCGACGCGGTACATAATTCAAAATAATAATAGGCTTTTTAATCCCTGTTTTGCGTAAAATTTCTGCCTCAATAATACTATCAACTACTAGATGAGAAATATTCTTATTTGAATCAAACAATCGTCCCATTTCTTTCAACCCATGACCATAAGCATTACTTTTTAATACAGCAGCCAGATAAGGTAATTCGTAATTCTTTTTAAAAAATTCAATATTTCTATTTAATTGCTGAGAGTCTATCTCTAATCGCAAAAGATTCCGATTGGAATCATAGGGATAAACCCTCTCTTTTATTTTTCTGAAAAGCAAAACTGGTTGCATAATATCTTTATATTATAAAATGCAAAAAATTAAAAAGCAAAAAACAAAAGCATAACAACATGCTTTATTGTCAATACTTGATCTTTTAATCTAAAATTTAATCCCTGCTCTGTCGTTAACTATATTTAATAATTTCAATAAATTAAATATTTTGGAATAGCTGCATTTTCATTTGCTCTCGCAATTCTCTAATGCGTTCCTGCAGGATTTTAATTTGATTTTTAATTTCTCCTTCCAAATCGCTCTGGTTTTTCATTTTTTCTATCTCCAAATTTTTATTAAAGAAGGGGCGACTGTCATTACCTACAATAATTTGATCAGCCATTAAATAAGATTGTTCTTTATTCCATTCTCCTCTAACAATAGCGCGTTCGCCGTCTTTTAAATCATCAAAGCTAATAATGGTAGAAGTACTTCTGGGGCAATCAATGGGAGGATAAATCATTATACAAGCCACTCCTTCCACTCTCATAATTTTAGCGTCATCATTAACAATAGTTTTAACTAAACCTCTATTTTCCGTGATAAGTGTAAAAGTATTATTGGCAAGATTGCTAATAACGCCTCCGAAAACACTCACATTTTTTTGAAGAGAAATATTGCGCACTGTATCTGCCTCGATAAGATGCAAATTATGCTGATTAAGAAATCCGTAGATATTTACTATATCGCCTACTGCAAAATCATCAAGTGACGCTGCTGTCCATTGATAACGTAAAATTTTGGCTTTACTTAAATCAACATCATAATAGATATCAAAAATTTTTACTTTTAAATAATTATCGGAGATGGCAGATACTATTGCTGACTTAATCGAAATTTCCACCTCTCCATTTTTTTCAACATTCGGACATCCGCCAACAAGCTGACAGATATTTCTTCCTTTAATTTCATTAATCGTAAGCGATTGCTTTAAATCTTTTTCGTTAATATATTTTATATTAGGCAATAAAACAGCTGAATTAGGCTCTATAGACGGAGCCACAATTTCCGAAGAAGAAGCAGCTGAATCATCGACAGGTAAATTATTAGGAATCAATTCCGGCGATAATTCCTGAGCTTGAACGTTTGTATTTATAAGCAAAATCGCACAAAAAGCAAGCCAAAAAATAAACAATTTATCTTTCATAAGTTACGCATTGCTTAAAAACGACCATCTATTATTATAAACATCTCATTTCAGAAAGCAAAAGACTTTCAATTGCTATTTGAGAAAAAGTATGGTATAATATAAATATGGGACTATGACCGAGACATTAATTCAAAAATTCACCTATTATTTTATTCCTCATTCTGAAAATCAATTTCAGCCACGTTTTCTACGACCCAAAACTACTATAATTATTTTTATTATCATTGTTGTTGTTGAAAACCTTTTTTTTCTTACTTCTTATTACTTTATTTCCTCTCCCCTGTTTTTGGCAAATTTAATAGAAGAAAGCATTGTTCAATATACAAATATGAGTCGCGCTAATACTACGCTACCTGAATTAAAAATAAGCCCTGTTTTATCTCAAGCAGCTCAATTAAAAGCTGAGGATATGGCCGCTAAAGGATATTTTAGCCATATTTCGCCAGACAGCATTACTCCATGGGATTGGCTAAAAAAAGTTAATTACGATTATTCTTATGCTGGCGAAAATTTAGCTATCAATTTTACTGATTCTGAAGAGGTTGTGAAGGCGTGGCTTGAATCAGAAACACATCGACAAAATATTTTGAATCCTCACTTTACTGAAATTGGCATTGGAATCGCAAAAGGCACTTATGAAAATCAACCTGCCATTTTTATTGTCCAAATGTTTGGAGCACCTAAGATGTCGTCACAAAATATACCCGCAGTACCCGAAATGACTTCTGTTCCAAAAATGAACAACACTACTTTAACGCCAGTACCGCGTCCGCTTTCCTCTCCTCGTCCTTCTCCTCAAATTCAAACTATTGCTCCCACATTAACTGCTTTGCAACCTGAAGTTATGTCAATGGAAAACGTACCGCAACAATCATCAACCCATCTTTCTTTATTCCAAAAAATATTCAGCAATCCCAAACAAACTACCAATACAATTCTTACAATATTTGCTGGTATAATCATTATAGCTCTCATTCTGAAATTTATTGTTCAAATCAAAATTCAATTTCCGCTTTTAATTGCTAACGGCATCCTGCTTTTAATAGTTATTACATCAGCGTTTTGGGTCAATAATTTACTCTTTAATATTTGGCCTTCTGTAATATAAAACATGATGGTCATTTAAGAAAATACCGCCCTTAACTAAAGTTAATGGCGGTATTTTCTTCTCTTTTAAATAAATTGCTTTTTTTATTCATAACGCAAAGCATCTATAGGATTTAGAGCTGCTGCCTTTTTCGCTGGCCAATATCCAAAAACAATTCCTATCAAAGAAGAAACGCCGCACGCCAATAAAATAGAAGATAAAGTAATTTGAGTTGGTAGATCAGCAAAAATTTTTACTCCATAGGATAATAACCAACCAAAAATAATACCAATAATTCCCCCGATCAAACTTAAAATGATTGATTCCATTAAAAATTGAAGAGAGATTTCCCTGTTTTTAGCACCGATAGCTTTACGCAAACCAATTTCGCGAATTCTTTCGTTAACAGTTGTCATCATCATATTCATGATTCCTATTCCTCCTACTAATAAAGAAATTGCCGCGATTGAGGTAAGAAGAATAGTCATTGTATCGGTAATTGATGATGCGGTTTCTAAAATATCTTCTTGGGTAATAATTGAAAAATCAGCATCTAAAGGATCGCTTATTCGATGTCGTTGAAGTAATAAATCGGTAATAGCCGCTTTGGCAGCATTAATTAATTGATCGCTCTGCGCTCGAACATAAATAGCTAAAACATACTTACTCGTACCTGTAAGAAAACGCTGGGCTGTCGTATATGGCACAAGCACTTGATCATCAACAATAGAAAGAGCACCACCTTTTGCTTCCATCACTCCCACAACCTTAAAGATAACGCCATTGATTTTAATTGTATTACCCACTGGATTTGTACCTTCGCCAAAAAGATCATCACGAGTAAGAGATCCCAAAATCGCCACTTTTGATGCTCGCTTTAAATCATCGTCTGTAAAAAATGATCCGTATTCAAGCTTGATATTCTGAATATTTGCGTAAGCAGGGTAAACGCCAATAATTTGAGTATTAGTATTGCTTGATTTTGAAATAACTTGAAAACGCCGAGTCGCAATCGGCGAAACATCAGAAACATAAGGAATCTCTTCAATAGCCTTAACATCATCAATGGTTAAGCTTTGAGCTGTACCACGCCCTTGCGAAACGGGTGAAAAATTCGTTTGCATTCCTGGCATTACATAAATCATATTAGTGCCCATTGATTGTAATCGTGATTCAATGTTAGTCTTTGATCCACTTCCAATAGAGATCATGCCAATAACAGACCCTATGCCAATAACGATACCTAAAATAGTTAAACTTGATCGCAGTTTATTAGAAAGAATGGCACTCGTTGTTTCGGAAAAAAGATCAGATATCAACATATTTATTCTCTCATAATTTTAAATTCTTCGGACTCTTCTATTTTTTTATCTTCTATAATTTCCCCATCTTTTAAAGAAATAATTCTTTTGGCTTGTTCGGCAATATAGCGATCATGGGTCACTAAAATAATTGTTCTGCCTCTATGATGAAGTTCTTTAAAAGTTGCTAAAATTTTTTCTCCAGTTTTACTATCCAAATTACCAGTTGGTTCATCAGCCAAAATTAAAATAGGATCATTAACAAGCGCGCGGGCAATAGCCACTCTTTGCATCATTCCGCCAGATAATTGATTAGGTAAATGATTCCAGAATTCCTTTGGGAAAGCGGTTTCTTCTAAAACTTTAGCCGCCCTTACTTCTCTTTCTTTTTTAGATATATTGGCATAAACCAAGGGTAGAGCAACATTACGTAAAACCGTTGCTCGAGGCAATAAATTAAACTGCTGAAAAACAAAACCAATCTTTGTTTTCCTTATATCCGCCAATTCATCTTCGCTAAAATGAGAAATATTTTTTTCTTCAAATATATATTCGCCGCTGGTTGACTTATCTAAACAGCCCAAAATGTGCATAAGAGTTGACTTCCCCGATCCAGAAGGGCCAATGATAGAAACAAATTCGCCTTCTCTAATACTCATATTTACATTCCTCAAAGCAATGGTTTCAACCACGCCATCATAAATTTTGGATAAATTTTTAACTTCAATTATATTTTTTTCTTGCATAACGCTAAAAAGCTCCTGGAATACCCCTTGGCATTTGTGTTTGATTGTTTCTCTGATTAGAAAAATTAGTCCTTAAAAGATTAACGCCACTGCTGCTATTTAAATCCGCAATAATAATTTTTTCCCCCTCATTCAATCCTTGAATAATTTCTACTTTTGAATCAGTTAATAAACCGGTTTTTATCTCTCTTTGTTCAATTGTACCATCATCTTTTAAAATACGGACAAAATATTTTCCATTCAGATTTTTAAGGGCTGTCCTAGGAATAAAAAGAGTGTTTTCTTTGGCATCAGTTATAATTTCTACCGTCGTGCTCATTCCCGGCTTTACTCTTTCATCAATAACATCCAAAAGAATTTTGGCCTTATAGCTCACTACTCCCTGGACAACAACGCCTACTGTATCTATTTCAATTACCTTACCGGTAGCCGCAACATCATCCAAAACATCAAATGAAACATTGGCCTTCTGACCTATTTTAACTTGAGCAGCATCGCTTTCAGCCAAACTCACCTCCACCACATATCCTTGAGATACTAATACGCCCAAGGTGGTACTCGGCGATACATTATCACCGACATAAATAGTGGCAACATTACCTAAAATGCCGCTGAAGGGCGCTAGTACAGTGTAATCGGCTAATTTATCTTGAATGAGTTTAAGATTGCGTTCGGCTTTTTCTACTAATCTTTTTTGATCGCTTAAATCAAAATCGACGTTTATAAGATTTTCTTTAGCAATTTGAATATTATTTTTTATAGTATCAATTTGGCTAAATAAATTAGTGGTAGTGGCAAAATAATTAGTTAGCATTAAATCTTGTTCATCAACAAGTGAAGGATATTGCAATTTCGCTTCTATCATAAAGTCTTTATAAAGATGGACTAAATTTAAAGCAGCACGGACAGCATTGTTTATATTTTTTAGCGCTTGATGAGTAAGATTAATTGCCTCATCAATCTCATTGGAATCACTATAATAAGTAATATTTTTTGATTTATAATTATTAGCCGCTTCCTCATAGCTAAACTTCGCTAAATCGTATGCCTTTTTAGTAGCATCGCTATATTGAAGAGCAGCTGGATTATAAAGCATTAGAGTCTTTCCATAATAATCAACATTATCATCATCTGGACTTAAATTATTATCAAATAAAATATTATAAAGGTTTGTAATAATAGCAGGCGTTGTGCTGGTAAAAAGTGCTGGCAGCTTATCAACTGCGTTTTGATAAGCTAACGTTAGGTCTTTTTGTCTTTTAATTTTTAATGATTCAATGCTCCCTTCTTCAGTTGATAATCCTTCTAATTTAGCCAGCTCCTCTTTGGCATTATTCAAAGCGATTTGCGCATCTTTTAATTCGCTTCGAACATCTTCATCGTCAATTTTTAGAATCGTTTCGCCCGCTTCAACTTGTTTGCCATTAGCTAAATTAACATAAACAACTTCTCCTGACGCTTTCGGACTTAAGTTTACACTATTTTCAGCAATAGTTTGACCACTAACAGTAATACTACTAGTTAAATTTCCTCTCTCCACTTTAGCAGTTAAATATTGAGCTGCGGTATTTTTGAAAAACAAGGGCTTTAATAAAAAATAGCCGCCACTCACAATTATCAAAATAATCAACACCGCGATAATTCTATGATTTTTTAAAAAATTTATAATTTTGTTCATATTTTTATTTTAATTAAGCACTAACTATAATCTCCAAACATAATCACAATCCACCCAAATGCTCAGGCGGAAACGGATGAGGAATAACCCTAATTAATTTAGCTTCTATTTGACCTTCGTCGTTGGCATCGCCAATAACAACAACATAATCGCCCATTCTTAAATCGGCAGGCAATATTCTCTCTTCCCATTTTTCAATAATAGTTTCAGGAGAAACAACAATTGCCTTTTCAACTTCTTTCTCTCCCTTAACGATTAAAAAGGCAGTGTTGGTATCTAAATTATCAATTTTAATAATTGTTCCTACTGCCCCATGAGACTTCATCGCTATTCCTTCATTAAAATCCCTCATCCATTTATCCATTATACCATTTCTTTGCTGGACAAAATTAGGAGCGTAGTGCTCTGCCCAACGACAAGCAAATAAGGCTTTTTTAGTACCAACAACTACCCCTATTTTAAAAATAAGAAGAATCGCTATCAATCCGCCGATTATCCCAATAATAATTTTAAATGTTTTTGAACTAGATATATCTTCCAATTTCATAATTGCTAAATTAAACGACTAAATAAGAATTTAAAAGAAAAATGAGATGAATTTTTTAACAAATATTTTAATGAAAAAGCTAACATGAAAAGATTGGTCAAAACCAGCAAGAGCCCAACGGTGGGCAACGATTCTAATAAAATAAAAATAAACTCGTTTAGAAAAGAGCTCCACAGCTCCCAATGCATAATAATTGTGCCTAAATAATAAATGAATCCTGTCTCAATAAAATTACTATAACTCAATTGAAAAGAAAGTGGCAAAAGCGCCAAACTGACCATCAAACCACAAAAAGATAACAAAACTTCTTTGCGAATACGTTTGTTTTTTTCTTCCCTGATTTTCCACAAAATTTTTTTTAAGAGAACATCTTCGTTTGTGTGTTTTGCGGCAATTACTTTATTCATATTCCTTACAAGATAATACGTAAAAAGCGCCAATTGGGTGCAATGTGAGGCTTAAATTGAAAGCTCCCGAATTTTTATTGTTGTAAAAACAACTTTTTAATTTGTTGGATCAGACGATAATAGCGTGCCTTTAAAGTATTAGTAGGTATATTAATTTCTTGAGCTAGTTTTTCAAAGCTGACATCAGATTCTAAGTAAGAAAAAAGGAGTTTCTTTTGTGCCAGAGGCAAACCATTAATAATACTCCTCAATTTTTCACGAGTTTCTTTTTCTTCAATTTGCTCTATGGCAGATGGTTGCCAGTCTATAATCTTATCCAGAATAACGTTTTCTTCATCTTCTTGATTAATAAATTGCGAAAAAGTAACTTCTTTGGATAATCCATTGGTTGTCTGATGTTTGCGAAAAAAATCTATTAATAAATTTTTGGCAATAGCAAAAAGCCACGTTCGAAAATTACGTTTTTGATCAAATTTTTTCAAATTACGCCACATTTTAACAAATGTTTCTTGCGTTAAATCTTCAGCCTCAATAGAATTGTTAAGGCGTTTTAAAAAATATAAGTAAACTTCTTTTAAATAACGATTTATTAAAATGGCAATTGCTTCTTCATCGCCATTAAGATAATTTTTAACTAATTGTTCATCTTTTATCATTAGAGATAGATTAGAATATTTTTATTTTTTTACAAGACAAAATCGCCAAAAATTTAAAAAATTAACAGGCACGGATGGTGCCTGTTTATTATTTTTCATTTTTTCATAGTAAAATTCACTGTAACTGTAAAAACAACTCCTCTCGGACGACCATTAATTACCATTGGTTCATAAACCCATTGTTTAACAGCATCAATAGCTGCCTGGTCAAGCAACGGAACAGATCGCAAAACATTAACGGATTGAACGCGCCCATAAATATCCGTGGTGCATTCCAAAATAACAATCCCTTCTACTCGAGCTTGACGAGCAATTTCTGGATAAACCGGCTCAACGCGATGAATCAATTTCGGTTGCTTTATTTCACCAATCGCTCGAACCGGCTCTTCGGATTCCATTTGTTGGCTAATCACTCCTCCAATCACTCCCCCAACAACTCCGCCGAGAACTCCACCGATAACTCCACCCTCAACTCCGCCTTCAACTCCACCTTCAATGCCAAAATCAGAAATAACTTCCTGTTGAATTTCATCAGGAATTTCTACAGGCGCAACCAATTTACCCGGTTCAACACTAGTAGTAGCCTGAACAGCTTTGATGGTTCTGGTAGAAGATGTTTTCTTTTTAGCTGGTGGCGGTGGCGGTGGCGGCGGTGGCGGTGGTGGTGCCAAAAAAGCGCTATAAATTTCTACCTTGGGGAGATCTTGGCCTGGCGAAAGCAAAGGAATAATAATGATAGCAGCAATAAATACCACATGAAGAATAATAGCTACGGGTAAAGCTATGGCTTTTCGTGTAATTCCTTTTTCTGCTTGAAAAAAACTATCTTTAAAAATCTCATAATCAACTGCATTGGAAACTTTTTCTCTAATTCTTTTTTCAGCCATCTTACTCACCTCCTTTCTTTTAAAATTAAATTGCTATCTTTAATATAAGATATGGGTTCTTTTTGTCAATAGTACTAATATTCTTACTTTTTATGTCCTTTGATATGTGCCAATGAGTTCTGTCTCATCTAAAATATGATTGCGCATCGCTGATTTAATTTCGGAAAGATCTGCTCCATTCTTTAAATCCAATACTATATCCAATGCATATAAATGGAAGAAATATCGATGCTTTCCCGATGGTGGACAAGGACCATAATATTGAGAATCATTAGCATCGTTTTTACCTAAAAGCGCGCCCTCGGGAATACTGTTCTCTTCAATTAATCTAGTTTGGGGAGGAATATTAAATACCACCCAATGAATAAAAGTTCCTCGCGGCGCATCAGGATCATCTACAATTAATACAAGACTCTTGGTCTCAGAAGGAATATTCTCAATAAGTAGAGGCGGATTAATATTTTCTCCTTCGCAAGTATATTTTGAAGAAATAGATTTATTATTTTCGAAAGCAGGACTGCTAACTTTCATAGTATTTAAATTATTTAAAATAGATGGTTTGACTTGTTTTTGATTTTGAAAAATATTTTTTTCTCGAAAAATAAAAATAGTAAAAATTACAATTGCAATAATAACGCCAACAATAATGAGAAATTTTTCTTTTTTCATTTAAGTTTTTCTTTATGAAATAATCTTCTCAATTCTTGTTTTGCTGATTCTAAAATTTGCTTTTGATCCAACTTTAATTTTTTTCCGGCTCGATTAATATAAAAATTTAACATTGACATTGCCGATTGAAAAGGCGTCCCTTTACGATTAAAGCTTTTCTCGGCTGATCTTTTAAGTGAAAGGGCTATCCTCCTAGGATTTTTCCAAGTAAAAACGCCTGAATCTAATTCTAAAGCAAAACTATTTTGAGTTACTTCGGATGACCAATTTTTTTGCTTTTTATATTTTTTAGACTTTTTCCGAGACATTCACTCAATAATTTTTAATAACAAAAATTTTCTCTTTTAAAGAGATCCAAGCAAAAAGTCTCTTTTCGTTTAGGCGGTTTTATTATGCTCTGCTTCAAATTTCTTCCACACTTCAGCAACCGAAGGCTCAAGAATTTCCAACTCTTTTAGAATGCGGGCTCTAATTTCTGAAGTGGCAATTTCCTCTTTTTGCGCCGCCATCTCAATAATAACTGCCGCGACACGATTTACTATGCTTTCTGTTCGTTCGGGGGTTAAATTAGCCTCGGCTGCAGCTGCCCGAATAGAATCACCTATTTTTATCGGATCAAACGGCTCTTTTTCTCCTGATTTTTTAATAACAAATCTAGCCATAATTTTTGTTAATGCCGACCTTTAATTTTATTATAAATCTTTAAATAGTTAAATCGCAATACTCCTAATAATTAAAATTATAAATTTTAATTATTATCTCTCTTTGCCGCGGCCGACTATCAAAATCAACTAGAACAATTTGCTGCCAATTGCCGAGTATTAAATCTCCATTTTCAATTGGCGCCACAAAAAACGGCTTAATCAGTGCCGATCTTAAATGAGAAAATCCATTTTTCTCTCCCCAAGTTTCATCATGATGATAGGCTTTATCCGAAGGCGCTAATTTTTCTAAAAATTCTTTGAAGTCCTCAATAAGATTAGGTTCAGCTTCAAGGTTAGTAATTCCTACCGTTGACCCCGGACAAAAAACCAAACAAAAACCCTCCTTTGCTTTACTTTCTTTTACTGCTCGAACAATTTCTTCAGTAATATCAATTATATCATTATTGCCTTTTGTTGAAATAATTATTTTCATCAATAAATATTTAAATTAAAGATTTTTCTAATTTATAATTCGCTATCTTTCAAAACCTTTTGCCTACAAAAATGAGAAAAAATAGCAATAAAAGTTTGGAGAATTCTTTAATAAATAATATTAATAAATCAAAAAATTAAACTAATTAAATCTTTAAAAACGTAATTCGAAAAAAATTAATTATATCTTATAAAACTATTAGTGAGCGGCGAATTTTATCAAATTGTTCTAATAAAGCATTTTTATCAAATTGCGAAACACTTCCTTCTGGGTAATTTTCTATATTTGTAGAATGTATTAAATACCGCACTCCAAAACAATATTTCATTCCGTTAAATGCCCAGACTTGCTCTTCATAAAAATTACCAGCGGCTCCCTCACTTAAAGAAGCAAAAGAATATTCTCTGTCACCATCTGTTTTTAATTGGCTTTTTACATCGCCACCAAAAAACATTCCGGCATTGCAATTTTCAACAGTTGGAATTATTTCAATTGATACACCGGTATCAAAGCTTGATAAATTAGTGCCTCTGGCCATACTTTCGGGAATAGTAAATTTAACACCTCGTATTTGTTTATCTGGGCCTAATCCCTGATATTTATAATCTGTATCTACTGAATAATCAGCTGGATACCGAAGAGAAAATCCTTTTTGAGCATCTAAATAAGTGTTGGGTAAATCCTTTGATTCTTTTGATAAAGCCATGCAATCTTGATAATTTTTTTGTTCATTATTTTCCAAAACTAAAGCTGTTGGCCCTTTTGTCCAAAAAATAAACGATTCATCTTCATTAGTATAGCGAACGCCATCAGCTGCAATACTCTGATTTAAAATTAAATTGCGGCCATCGCTTAAAATAATTTTTGCTTTTCCGGTTGCTACTGGCGGCTCACCGGGCAAAGACGAAACTTCTGGTCCTTGATAAAAATAGGCCTCTACTATTTTATCGTCTTTACAAAGATAATTAATGTGATTTATTAAAACCAAGCCTTCTCCAACATCAGAATTAACCATTGTTTTATTGACCGAAGTTAATTGGGGTTGATTTAAATAAATCCAAATTCCCGCACCAATTAAAACAATTATTACAACGCAAATAATAATTTTATAATTTTTTTTCATAAGATGTGTTTTATTTAATTATGGCCTTTTCTTAATTGATTTTAATACAACAATAAATTATTCGCCACAGATAAGACAAGAAGAATCAATGAGTTGTTGAGTAGTTAAATAATTGGCATTTTGCTTTTTAAACCAATCCAAAAGTTTAATAAATTCATCCCACCAATCAGAATTATCAGTTAAAAAATATGGATGAAATTCGGTGATAAAGGGAGTCTCTTCTTTTTGATGAATATTAAAATATTCTTGAATAGTTTCGCGCCATTCTTTAGCTGTTTTTCCAAAAGAAGCTGTGGCTGTATCGCATAAAACATAGCCGGTATTTTTTACTCCTTCAATAGATACCACATAAAAACCATAGTCATTAGAATAATATGGAATAAAAGAAGCTTCTGGATGCCAATTAACAACAAAACTGCCATTCCAACTAAATCCTAAATTTTTCACAATTTCAATCGTGTCTTTATTTTGGCTAAATCTCTGCGACCTAAAACCATTTATTTTATGACCCAAACAATTTTCAATATCTTCTTTAGTATTTTTAATAACTTCTTCTTGTTTTTCTCTTGTTAAGTCAGCTAATTGAATAAATTCGCCATTTTCATCCAACGCATAGCCAAAAGCTGCAATTTCATAACCTTTTTGATCTAAATCTTTAATAAGTTGGCAATTATTTTTTGCTAACTCACCGCCGACAAAAATAGTAGCCGGCTTTAAATTTCTAGCTTCTAATTCATCAATTACTTTTTTAAGGGCTACTGGATCTTGATATTCGGTTACTTGAAGATTAACCTTCTGTGGCGTTTGATTTTGGGTTAGTTTAAAAATGACAGCGATTCCCAACCCTATAACAACAATTATTAAAAAAATAGTGATTGCTTTATTCATATTTTTTATTATAAGCAAAAAAGGTGACGAAAACAAGATGATCAATAATTTCTATGTTTGTTCAATTAATACTCCTTGTCTATTTTGAAAATTTGAAGCAGTTTTGCCAAATTTATAGTAGCCCCACAAACTACTCGATCCGCTCCGCCATAATAGATAAAAACCTTACCCTCAATTTCTACTGCTCCACAAGGAAAGACAACATTATTAACCACTCCTTCTTTTTCATAAGGCATTTTTGGTTCTAAAAGGGGTTTTGTCGTTCGACCTAAAATTTTAATAGGATTTTTGAGATCTAACAGAATAGCCCCTACTCGATAAACATTATTTTCGGAGATACCATGGTAAAATAAAATCCAGCCATTTTTAGTTTTCAGCGGTGGCGCAGCTACTCCTATTTTTTTACTATCCCACCAACCTGGACGACAATAGATCCATCTATTTTCTTCTAACCACTTTCCTTCTCCAAAATTTAGATCTTTAGAAAAGGAGTAATCTATATCATAACCTACACGATGAACTATCAGATATTGACCTTGGAATTTCTCTGGAAAAATTACCATATCTTTATCATTCAAATCAGCCGGTGAAATCAAAACTGGCCTTGCCCAATTCTGCCATTGTTGATTTAAAAAATCTTTAACACCAATGGAAGTAAGTGCAATTCTCGGAAGACGACCATCAAAAGCCGTGTAGCCCATATAAATCTTATTTCCTATTTTTGTTAATCGCGGATCTTCGCATCCGCAAGAAACATTAGGATTATCCCTTTTTTCAAAACTCTCGCGAGGAAAATATATGGGTTGATCAGATCGCCAATCAATATGATATCCGTCTGAACTTTGAGCATAACCAAAAGTAGAAACATTATCTTCAGAAATTGCTCGATAAATTAAATGGACTTTATTATTCAAATAAATTGCGCCCGGGTTAAAAACTGCCTTCTTTTCCCAGAAATTTTCTTGACGAGGAAGCAGAATGGGATTGTTGGGAAAACGTTCTAATTTTGGTTTTTTACTATCTTCCATTAGCATTTCGTTGAAAAATGTAGGGAGGTGAATTAATGCCAAGCAACCAACTGTATCGGCACCGCCATAATAAAGATAGATCCAATTATCCTTTATAAAAGCACCGCTGGGAAAAACAACGTTAGGCACGAAGCCGATTTTTTCATAATATTCTTCAGCTGTTAAAATGGGATATTCAGTTCTCGCTAAAATTTTAGACGGATTTTTTAAATCTAATAAAATTGCCTCAATGCCAAATAATCGATCTGGAGAAAAATAATTACGAATATAACTATAAAAAATTAACCAGCCATATTTTGTTTTAAGAGGCGGGGCTCCTACTTCAATATGATCTTCTTTATTTCTTTGAAGTGGCAGGGCATATTTTTCAAAATTTTTGTACCACTCATTCCAAAATTTTTCTGACCAGATATCGCTTTCTTTATTAAAAGAGGCTAAGCAAATTTTTGCTGGTGGTTGATCGGTATGAACAGTTAAAATTGCCGTGATTTGACCATTAATTTTTTCGGGAAACAAAGCCATGGCTTTAGCGTTAAAAGGTGTTACTAAATGTTTTTCTTGAATATTTTTTAAATCCTTACTGATGGCTAATCCAACTTTTATACCTTCTGCCCGAAAGGGATATTTAGAAAGAGCAGTATAAAAAATATAATATTTATCATTTAATTTTGTCACTCGAGGATCTTCACATCCAAATCGCTCCCAATCTTCTTCTGGTACAATAAATCTTTTTCGATTAAAAAAATAATGGCCATCATGACTTTGAGCAATTCCTATATCAGACGTAACAATATTAGATCGGGCCCACGAATGATAATGCGGCATCGAAATAGCCCGATATAAAAGAAAGACATCTTTGCCTTTAACAACGGGGCATGGATTAAAAGTCGCTTCGGCTTCCCAACCATGTTCTCGTAATGGCTTCAAAATAGGATTTTGAGGCGAACGTTTAATTATCATTTAATCAACTTTTTAAATTTTTCGACTAAAGGCACGCTTTCTGGCTCAATAAAATATTTTTTAGCTAAATAGTAAGAACTCCAATTAGCCAGTAACACAGAAGAAAATATTTTTTCACTCTCCGAATGATTTAATAATTTAATTTCTTGAATATTAAAATTATTTGTTCGCAAAATTTTCTTTAAAACAGCCGTTCTTTTTTGAATACGTGGTTCATCTCTTTTATCCTCCAATAAAACAATGCTAAATTTTTCTGATAAAATTTTGGTTGACGAATGCAAATCAAAACAACTTAATTCATTGTGATTTAATTCGGGAAAAACATTATAAAAAGCGGGGATTTTAGTATTTTCATTAAAACTAATTTTCCAATGATAAGCCAGGGCCTCATTGGCTGTGGAGGCATAAATAATTGGTATGTGTTTATAAAGAGTACGGGCTATTTTTTGCCCCTGCTTCTGAAACGACTGAGGTTTCAAAATCCGAGCCAAAGAAGAGAGTTCTTGAAAAAGTATTTTGTCTTGCATAAAAGCAGCTAAAGCCTTACTCATTAATCCGAGGGAAAGACGTGGTTGAATATTAAAATTAGGAATTTGAATATACGGCGATTTGTTTTTTTTGGCTTTATTTAAAAGTTTGCCACCGCTACTGATAACAGCTACCATCATTTTCTTTTTTTGAGCTTCATTATATCCATCAAGCACTTCCTCGGTATTGCCGGAATAAGAACAGGCAATCACAAGACTTTTTTTCAAAATCTGCTCTGCCAAAGATGGTAGACCATAATTTTTATGAATAAAAAGCGGCTTTTTGGGAAAACGAGCTTTTAAAAGATCAGCTGCCAATGCAGAACCGCCCATTCCCAAAACAATAAAATAATCCGCCTTCTTTAAACGCTCAATATTTTTAATTTGAGGTTGAAAAAGGAATTGCTGAGGAAATTTTTCTATGGATTCTAAAAAGTTCATCTTACAATTTTATTAAAATTACCGAGCATCTTTTTTGTTCAAAATCACTTTTTGCTTTAATTTTGGCTTTGTCTGTTGAACGAGATCATTTAAAAATTCATCAAAATTAGCCCACGCAACACAAATATAATTATCCGCTACGCCATAATAAATAAAAAGGGTGCCATCTTTAACTACCGCGCCTGAAACATAAACAATGCCGGGTTTAAAACCATTAGACTGAAAAGGTTCATCTGGCTCAAGAATAGGCTTTGAAGACCGCATCAGAGTTGTTTCAGGATTCATTAAATCTAAAAGTATTGCTCCCACTTTATATTTATTAGGATCTGATTTGTCATTAGCATGATAAAATACTAACCATCCATATTTTGTTTTAATAGGTGGCGCTCCAGCGCCTCTAATTCTAATTTCCCACCCTGTTTCTTCATTGTAACCATCATAAAAACTATTAATGTACTCCCCTTTTTGAAAATTCAAGTTATCTCGATAAGCAATCAAAACTCTTGGTCTTAAACTATGTAAAATAGCGTATTGGCCATTAATTTTTTCTGGAAAAATAACCCAATTTTTATGAACTTCACCCGGTGGTGAAATTAGAACCGGCTTTTCCCATTGCCAATTTTTTTTCAAAAAATCTTTGACTTTTATTGAAGTAAGAGCCACTCTCAACCCTTCATCGCAAGCAGTATAGGTCATAAAAATATTATCTTCGTTATCAACTCGAGTAAGCCGTGCATCTTCTGCTCCGCCAAAACTTCCGCCCGAACCAAACGAATAATAATTTAAACCAGAATTTAATGAAGGATGCTCATAAACAGGACGTGGTAACCTCTCATCAATTAAAAAACCATCTGGCGAAGAAGCATAGCCAAAACGCGAAATCCCATCAACACCAATTGCTCGATAAATAAAATGGATTCTGTCTTCTAAAGCAATAACACCAGGATTAAAAACTTGCCACGCCTCCCAATCGTGATCAGCAATCGGCATCATAATGAGATTATCTTTAGGCTTAATCAATAGCTCTCTTTTTGCTAATTTCTTTCTTTTCGGCGAAACCTTAACTCTACTTTTCTTTTTAGAAAGAGGTTCTTTTTTTCGTTTCACCGCTGAACTTCCTGACTTTCTCTTTTTTAAATTAGCGCTTAATTTTTTATAGGCCATTGATTAAAAATTATTCTTAACTCTTATTAAAATTGGCCAATGGCTACTAATGAATAAATGCTCTCTTTTTATTATATCAAATTTATTTAATTATACCATATAATAAAATAAACAAAAAAACACCTCCCCTAATTTGAAAAATATGCTAATACCTACTATGCATAAACTTGCCTTACCCCGCTACTCATTATTTATTCCAACAAAAACTCCCAGAAATGGGAGGTTTTTATTGGAAAGCAAGCTGCTGAAAGAAAAACAAGATTTCATTGTTTGTTTTATTCTTTGTTCGCTCCCGCGAATGCGGCTCTTGGTATATCCGTAAATCAATGTTGCTTTTCACCACACCTTCTACCCTTTCGAGTAAATCCACCGCACAAAGACGGATGGCGGACTTATTGCGCAACACTGCCATCAGCAAAGCCGATGAATACCAATTCTCGCTATTCCAATAAAATTATATCAGAAATTTTTTAAAATCAAAATTGCTCAGAACGAGTAGATTTTTTGTTTTAGTTAAAGTAATTCTTTGACAATAAATCCTTTTTTAGAGTAATAGTATACTTAAATACTTATTTTTCATTCTTTGATAGTTTTGCGATTATTTTTTTGAGAATTTCTTCTACCTCTTCTTTGTATAAATAACCCTCTTTAGCGTAATTGCTTACTATTGGCACTATAGAAATATCTTTGAATACTTCTCCTCCCTCTCTGAAAGTTGAAATTTTTTTCTTAAACTTTGTTAATGAATAACAAGGTGTTATGCCCGGCAGTGAAGCATTAATTATTGACAACAAACTACCGGTGATAACAAAATTTTTAATCAAAAGAGCCTGATAAATAATAAGAGTTTTTTGGTATGGTTGATGGATTTTTGGTAAGGGATCAAATCTGGTTTCCAAACCACCTCCTCCCCGAATTCCGGAGGATTTTTGAGATGATGATTTTGGTTTTGGCGGTGGCGAATAATTTTTGCTTTCCATATAAATAACATCGCAACCTAAGTATTTTCCTTCTTTATATTGAACTCCGGAACTTAAAAATTGTTTTTTTATTTCAGGTATTTTTTTCTCTTGGATATTTTTTAATTCGGATTGCATTTTTTTTATCTCCGGTTTTGATTCTTTAATTTTTTCAAAAATCTCCGGCTCCATTTTTTCTAATTGCTCTTTGGGTACATATTTTTCCAAAAATTCCTTGGATAGGTATTTGTCAAAATCCTTTAGATATTGATAGATAGTTAAATCTTTTGGCGCTCCGGGCATTTGGGTGTCTTTCCCCATGGGCATAGGAACATCAAATCCTTGAGTGGGCATTAAACTCATATTTTTAAAGTATTGTTTAGCAATTTCTTCGGACTGAAATTGAGCAATGACAATATCAGCGTCAAAATCACCATCATCAGGACAATGAAGTTTAATTGAATCTTTATGCAACTTATCAATCTTTTTTGTCCAATCAGCAGACAACAAACCGCATGAAATCGCTACTTTCATACTTTCGTAATAATCTTTTATGGGCATGGGCGCCCCCCTAGGCACTGGGACACTTTCCCTAGTAATAGTTACCCTGGGATTTGAAGAGGGTAAAATTTTATTTTCGCGTATATCTGGATCAACTTTTGATAATGGACTGATGTGATAAATTTTTATTGAAGATTGATTTTCAGTGCCAAAACGAGAAATTTCCCGCCAGTTTGTTGGTAGATCAATTTTAAAATCTTTTAAGTTCATAAAAGTAATTACGGATTAATGAGTTTGTTTATATTTTCTTTCCAATTTTCCGGAGATGTATGAATAACTCGGCCAGCGAAAAGTTGACGAAGAAGTTTTAATTCCGGAATTTTACTGATGGCTATTTTATATTTTGAATAATCAGGTTTTTCCAAATCTTCATCTTTCAAATAAATTGGTTCCCGACGAAAATTTATAGCTAACATGCAACGATTAAACTTTTGAACTAAATTTTCTATATCTTCACCCGTAGGCATTTTAAATAAATAAGTTGCCTTTCCGCCGCCTTCAATAGTAGAGCCCGCTTCCATAACAAAAAAATTATCGCCCTTTTCAGAAGAAATTGGCATTAAAAACCAAACATATTCTCCGGTTAAATCACCCATTAAATCTCTTTTAATGCCAACAAAAATTTCTCCGATTTTGGATAAAGATTTTAGATAATTGTAAGATTCTAAAATACCTATTTTGCTTAATTCTTTTTCCAACTCGGACCAAATTTTTGACGAAATTTTATCAAGCTCGGCTTTGTTAATCGCTTTGCCATCTTTTAAAAGTTCGGCGGCTTTTTTAATCGTTAAAGGGTCTAGCCCCGGTAAAAATTCTTTCAAAAGTTCTTGAGTTCTCAAAGACAATTCCGCCATGGCCCGTTTCAATTCGCTGCTTAAACTATTAAACTTTTCTCCAAAAAGAGATAGTTCTAGTGAAGTTGCTTGAGCAGTGATAAAAATTTTATAATCCTTTTCGGAAATTTCTCTAATTTCACTATAAGGAATTCTGATTAAATCCCCTTGCTCGGGTTTTAATACCAAACCCGTATCGCAAATTTCAACCTTTGTCCTTCCATGATGTCTTTTCCCTTCGCTTTGATAATCATATTCTCCTTCAAAACCAGACTTTCTAATGCCTTCTTTAAATAAAAGTTCTTTTTGAATAATTTCATGGCGAAGATTAGTAAGTATTCTAACAAAATCTTCATATTGATAACCTAATTGAGCAATTATTACTTTCCCACCATTGGGTAGCAGCAAGTAGATTTTGTAATCTTCAACAAAAAAATCACCAATGTCTCTCAAGGGAAGAGAAGTTGCCTTGCCACTTTCTGAAGCAACGGAAATTTTTTCTTCATCCAGAACAAATTTTGCTTGGCCGGATTCACTCTCTTTTCCCGTTTCATCAATCAAAACAAAATCCCCTTTTACCTCAAAAAGGACAGACGGCTCTTTTTTTTCTTCACCTACAGCAGTTTTAGTAAATTGGTTTTCTTTATTTTCTTCTTCAGCTTGTGGTGATTCTTCTTGTTGATTGTTTATATTTTCTTCTTCGACTTGTTGCAATTCTTTTTGTTGATTGCTTGTTTCTTTTTCTTCCATATAATAATTTAATAATTTATTTTGACTCTATAAAAATTAATTCTTGATTTATAAAACCTGTTAAAATTTTTTCCGCGCCCTCGGGCACAATTATTGCCAGTGATTTAGCGGCTAAATCTGTTTCTTTAATTTCTTCCATTTTTTTATTAAATGCTTCTATATTAATAATATTTATTTTTTGTTTTTTTATTTCTGTAAACATTCCCGGCTTTAAAACACCGCTTTTCAAAAAACCAGTAACAACTACACCCTCTCCACTAATTTTAAATATAGATTGTGGTACAAAAATTGCTTGATTCATATATTTATTAAATATATTAATTTGTTAATTTTTCTCCGCAATTGCCGCAAAATCTGGTACCAACCGGATTTTTTGCTCCACACTTAGAACATGCTACAAATTCTAACGGAGCACCGCAATTAACGCAGAATTTACCGGTTCCAGCCGGCTTGCCACAGGCAGGACAGATAGTTTGCCTTGCCTCTATTTCACCGGTAAAAACTTGGGTTGCCGCTGCTTTGCCGGCAATATCTTCGGCTTTTTTCTTAGCTCTGGCGGCAACTACCTCTACGGCTTCTCTTGGCGCGCAAGAAACACAAAGGTTTTCTTGCTCATTCCAACAATTTTCGCAAACCCAATTGGTACATTTGGGACAGCGATGAAAATGCGCCTTGGCCTCAATCTGGGAAGTTTCAAAAGCCGTATCATGCTCTTTTCTCCATTCTGGTGACATTTCGCCAAATTTATCGCCAAGAACATCGGTGGCTCTTTCTACTCCATAACCGATATTATGTTTTCCTAACATTTGAGCCGCTGCTCCGAAAATACCGCCAATAGTCTTTGCTGTTTTTCCCTTTTTATAAGACTTTGAGGAAATAAATTTTGTTTGATAACCTTCGCCACAAAGAGCGCAATTGAAGGTAAATTGAAAGCCAGCTTCGCTTGAATTATCGGTAAAATTATCTGTAAATGGTTGAAGTGCCATATATTTTTAAAGATTTCTAAATTTACCTCTTTTCGACTTTAAGAGGGTTTCCGCATTTAATACAATTATCTGTTAGCGGTGGTTGTTCTTGTCCACAATGAGGACATTTAACAAAAAGACGTGCTCCACAATCCTCGCAATGGTCGCCGAAAAAGGTTATTTTTCCGCAATGAGGACAAACAATTCTCAGATTTTGGTTACAATTTGGACAGACCTGCCATTCTTTTTCAATTGGTTCGTGGCATTTAGGACAACGATAAGGTCCAAGTGGATTAGCTTTTCCGCAGAAAGGACAAATAGCAGAATTTGGCGGAATTAATTTTCCGCAATATTTACAAGGATGTTGATAACCAACCACTGGTTTATTGGCTTCTTGTGTTCCCGTGCCAGTATACGGTGGAGTAATTTCTATTTTTTCTTTTCCAGAAAAGGCTAAATAACCGGGAACAATAATACCAACTACCGGCACAATAAGTAAAATTCCCCACCAATTCGGCTTTCCTCTTCTTTCTGCAATTTTCATCCAGAGAATAATGCCAATAACGATATTAACTATAGGAATTAACAGTAAAATAAACCACCACAAAGGTTTTTGAGCAATTTGAATCATTAGAAAAAGATTAGCCACTGGAATCCAAGCAAGCCAACCATTGGAAGTATTAGTTTTCTTTGCTAATGTTTGTAAGCAAATTGCAAAATAAATGTAAAAAATGATTATTAATACCAGAGAAAGCCAAAAACGCCAACCGCTAAATAATGTTTTAGAAACTATCGCGGGAAACCCTTTCCACATTCCTTCTTCTCCTTCACTCTGTTTATAAAAATCATTAAAAATATTATAAACACACACTCCTTCTTGGCATACTAATCCTTTTCCACACTCAGAATCACTCGCACATTCAGAAACACATTGACCATCTGAACAAACAAGGCCCACTGGGCAATCGGAATCTTCACCGCACGCAACTTCACCAATTACCGGTTTTTCTCCCGGCGCACTTGCGGTGGTAACATTCAAAGTGTAAGCAACAAGTTTTGAACTACAATAGTCCCCGCAAATGACAGCCACGAAAATATCACCGTCATTAATTACATTCAAAGAAGTAGTAAGAATTGCTCCCTCATTTTCAGCTGTTTCAGATTCCAATAATTGTCTTTTTGTATTATAAATCTCTAACTCCATTTCGGCTTCTGAAGGAGGCACTACTTCTATGTTTAAGGTCTGTCCTTTTTTAACTGCAATTTTGTAAAAATCTTTAAAATCCGTTCCTCCCTCTTGGATCTGATATGGCGAACAAGCGCAACAGCCAGCCAGATATGATTGATAATTACTTGCTGGAGCAATGGCCAAAGCTTTATCAATGGTATCGCCAGCATCGGTTTGACTACCAGCATCATAACGATCAACCAAAGAAATTTCTAAAGTAAAAGATTCTGTCTGATACCACAAATCACTACCCTCATTAACAATTTTAAAGTAGTATTTATAACTTGACTGGTCAGAGTTAGGCAGCCAAGAAGCAGAAAGTACTACAGAAGAATTATTTATATCGTCGACATTTAATAATTCTTCCATCTCTTCATTATAAAGAATTATTTTATTGGACGTACTATGACTACCCGCCATAAAAACTCCTTTAATTTTAATTTCCTGACCGGGCTTTACTCCTTCTATAAAATAATATTTTTCCAACCCCGTCTCTTCATCTAAAGAACCGCTTTGATATTTACCCGGCTGAATCAAACTTGCTGATTCAAAACTATCTCCACCGGCTGGCAATGTTTGCTGAGCCATTACCAAATTAGTACCGGCAAACATTAAACCGGCGAATAAAAGACTAATGAGCCAAAATTTTTTCATGTTTTTTATTTTATTTACTTCTTTTATTTTTGACCTTTATCTATACCTTAATTAATTTTTATCCGTTATATATTATTAATCATCTAATTTGACAATGAGATCTAAACATTTTAATCATAACAAAAACAAATATAAAATACAAAAGCAAGTAATTAAGTGGATAACTTTAATTTAAAAACCCTCAATAAATGAGGGTTTTTAGGGAAAATTCAAAATTTGATGGGATTAAAAAAGTATATACAATGATTTATGGCCGCAAACCACACGCAAGATTCATGGTCGTGCGCCCTGCGCGGTACAAAATTCCATGCGGCAGACAGTGTGTTAAAATGTATTCTATAAAAGCTTATTCTTCAATCTTCGTCCTCTCCCAATCAGTAGGCGTTATTCCTTTAATTTGTTTATTTTCTATATCTAAATCAAAAACCATATCTTTTAACTTCCAACTGCGAATAACTCCTTTTTTCTTAAATTCTTCTGCCAATTCTTCCATTTTCTTCTGGGCTTGTTGTTTTAGATTTTCTATGTCCTCTTCGGTATATCCCTTTTCTTTTAAATTTAATGCCTCCTTATCTCTCCATAAAACACCAGGAATTCTTTCGGTTAGTATTAAGCATTTATCTTTTTCTTTAACATAACCTATGGGATTGGCGACGGGTAATCCTAATTTTTTAACTTTCTTCATTATTTCGTATTCGTGAAGAGGGTTTTTAGATTTTGCCACTTCTCCTTTTTCGGCATTTACTCTTTTTCCTATTACTCTGATCTCTTTTCCTTCTTTATTTTGCCAAACAGGAAATTCTTTTACCGCTGTAGGATCTTCACGAACCCTTCCCTGTTCATCAATTTTAATTTCTCCTGATTTAATATTCTTGCCTTCGGATTCAAAATACCCAAAAGGATTTTCTCTAAATTCATTTGGAATAAAAACATCATAATCAGATTCAACTGTTATTTCTGGTCTTGGCTCTGATTCAATTTTGATTTCAAATTTTGGACACTCAAAACTCATACATTTTTATTTTATCATAAAATCGTTCTAATGTCAAAATGGCGGTAGCGGAGTTCTCTGTCATATATTTCATAAATTATTCTGCTCCGGTGGTAGGATTCGAACCTACAACCATCTCCTTAACAGGGAGCCGCTCTACCGTTGAGCTACACCGGAATATTCCCATTTTAAAAAAGAAAAATGGAAAATGCAAGAAGAAAATTAAGTTAAAACTGCGAATTCTTCGCCCGCTACCAACAAGCAGGGTTTCGCTCAAAATGACAACCGTATTACTGTCATCCTATTTTTATTGTCATCCTGAGCGCCTGCCCACCGATAGGTGGGAAGCGAAGGATCTCTCGGCTTTTAGCAATAATTGGCCATCACTGCTGTGGATGGGATTCTTCGGACTTCGTCCTCAGAATGACCGTGGGGGTTTTGCTGTGGATGGGATTCTTCGCTGACGCTCAGAATGACAAAAAATAAAACGCTCAGAATAATTAAACTTTTGAATTTTTAATTTTAAAATTTGGGATTTAAAATTTGTATTTTCATTAGTTGACAAAAATATTTATTTAGGCTAAAATTGAAAATAGAGGTGAAAGCCTTAAAAATTTTATAAGGAGGAGAAGAAGATGAGTAAATCAAAAAAACGAGTGATTTACGTGGAAACTGAAGTGAAGTGCCCCAATTGCAATAATTTCTTACTGGAAGCAGTCAAAGTCCCGCACGAATTCTGCGGACAACGAGAAGAAGAAGATCTTCTTGTTGGTAAAAGACTCGGCTACTATTGTTCAGAGTGCGGAGAGAAATACGACTCCGATTTTGCAGTACTCGACTTGCAGCAAGAGACTGACTAAAAACAAACAGGGACTCCTCTAACGGAGTCCTTTTTATTTTTCTAAAAATTTGCTTTAAAAATTTTTCTAAATAAAATTTTTGTGTTAAAATTGAAAAGATAAATAAAATTTTATGGCGAAATTTACTCATTTACATGTTCATAGTCACTATTCCCTTCTTGATGGTTTAGCTAAAATTGATGAATTAATTAATCGCGCAAAAGAATTAAATTTTGAATCATTAGCCCTGACTGATCATGGCGCTATGTATGGCATCCCAGAATTTTACAAAACTGCCACAGCAAATGGAATTAAACCAATTATTGGGGTGGAGGTTTATGTGGCACCAGAGAGTCGTTTTCAAAAAAGACCAAAAATTGATAGCCGGAATTTTCACTTAACATTATTGGCTAAAAACGAAAAGGGTTATAAAAATCTATTGCAATTAGTAACACGCTCTCATTTAGAAGGCTTTTATTATAAACCGCGCGTAGATAAAGAATTGCTTTCAGAATATCATGAGGGTGTTATTGCTTTGTCCGGCTGTTTGGCTGGCGAAATTTCACGTTTAATTATTGCCAATCGTCTTGATGAAGCCGAAGAAAAAATTAAAGAATATCAGAAAATCTTTGGGGAAGATTTTTATTTAGAAATTAATTATCACCCGAAAATAGAAGAAAGCAAAATGATAAAAGAGCAACTAATTCGTTTAAGTAAAAAATTAAGCATTCCCGCTGTAGCTACTTATGATACGCATTATTTAAAATCGGAAGATGCGGAAGCGCATGATATTTTATTAGCCGTTCAAACCGGTAATAAAATTTTTGAAGAAGATCGACTTACACTCAGCGCAGATGATTTTTCGTTTTGCTCAACAGAACACATGGAAGAATTATTCTATGATTTTCCTGAAGCAATTGAAAACACTCGACTCATCGCCGATGCTTGTAATGTTGAGTTGGAATTCGGGAAAACGCTACTTCCTTATTTTGAAGTGCCACTCGGCGAAACACCGGAATCACATTTGAGAAAACTGTGCGAAGAAAATTTACCCAAAAGATTTCCCAAAATCACACCAGAAATTAACGATCGATTAAATTATGAACTAGGAGTAATTGAAAAAACTGGCTTTGCTTCTTATTTTTTAATTGTTGAGGATTTTGTGAATTGGGCCAAAAATAATGGCATTGTAGTAGGCCCAGGACGTGGCTCAGCTGCTGGATCGCTTGTGGCTTACCTTTTAAACATCACCGATGTTGATCCGCTCAAATATAATTTATTATTTGAACGCTTTTTAAACCCTGAACGGCTTCAGATGCCTGATATTGATATGGATTTTGCTGATACACGCCGCGACGAAGTAGTTGGCTATTTAAAAAATAGATATGGTGAAAATCGAGTGGCTCAAATAATTACCTTTGGAACAATGGCTTCCCGCGCTGCCGTACGCGACACTGGCCGAGCTTTGGGGCTTAGTTATAGCTTTTGCGACACAATTGCCAAACTAATCCCTTTTAATGCGACGCTGGATGAAGCGCTTACAAATGTTATTGAACTAAAAAATTTATACGAACGTGATCAGGATGTTAAAAAATTAATTGACGCTGCAAAAAAATTAGAAGGTGTCGCAAGGCATGCCTCTATTCACGCTTGCGGTATTGTTATTACTAAGGAAGAAATTGTTAATTACACTCCGCTACAAAGAGCGCCTCAAGATGAAAACTCTATTATTACTCAATATGATATGTATTCTTTGGAATCGCTTGGTCTTTTGAAAATGGATCTTTTGGGATTAAGAAATTTAACTATTATTGAGGACGCGCTCAATATTATTGAACAAACGACTAGTGAAAAAATTAATTTTAGCCAACTTGATGAGAAAGACAAAAAAACATTTGAATTAATGCAAAAAGGAGAAACCGTGGGTGTTTTTCAATTAGAAAGTCAGGGCATGCGACGGTATCTCAAAGAATTAAAACCTACTGACATGGAAGATCTCATTGCAATGATTTCTCTTTATCGGCCGGGTCCAATGGATTTAATCCCCCACTATATTGCTCGCAAATACGGCAAAGAAAAAATAACTTATCTTCATCCAAAACTGGAACCCATCCTTAAATCAACCTATGGCATTGCTATTTACCAGGAACAATTATTACAAATTGCTAAAGATTTAGCTGGTTTTAGTTTAGGAGAAGCCGATTTGTTGCGCCGCGCCATTGGGAAAAAAATCAAAAGTCTTCTTGATGCCCAAAAACAAAAATTAATTCAAGGAATGATAGAACGTGACATCAATCAAGATATTGCCGAAAAAATTTGGGAATTTATAGAACCATTTGCTCAATATGGTTTTAATCGCAGTCATAGCGCTTGTTATGCTCAAATTGCCTTTCGCACGGCTTATCTTAAAGCTCATTATCCTTTAGAATTTATGACGGCTTTAATGAATAACGAGGCCACTGAAACAGAACGAGCCGCTCAACTAATAAACGAGTGTCGTCGAATGCGCATTACTGTTTTGCCGCCAGATCTTAACGAAAGCTTTGAAAAGTTTTCGGTAGTAAAAGAAAAAAATGCTATTCGTTTTGGTCTTTTAGCAATTAAAAACGTGGGTGAAAATATTGTTAAAGAAATTATTAAAGAAAGAGAAAGAAATGGTCGCTTTGAAAACATTGAAAATTTTCTTCAAAGAATCTGTCATAAAGATTTAAATAAAAAATCATTGGAAAGCCTAACAAAAGCCGGAGTTTTTGACAGTCTTGCCGAAAGAGAAAAGCTCATCGCTAATTTAGATAATCTACTTTCTTATAATCAAGAAGTGAGGCGGATAAGCCTTAGTCCTCAAATTAATCTTTTCTCAAAAGAATTAGCCCTACCTACTCTAACTCTCAAAGAAACCGAACCTATGCCGCTTGAAGAAAAGTTAAAATTTGAAAAAGAACTCTTGGGTGTTTATATTTCTGACCATCCGGTTCGTCGCTATGAAGCAAAATTCAAAAAATTAAATGTACGGCCTCTGAACGAAATCTCCGAAAAATTAGTCAATAAAAAAGTTCGCGTCGGTGGCGTTATCACAGAAATAAAAAAAATTCTAACGCGTAATGGTCGTTCTATGCTCGCTGTTATCCTAGAAGATACATCTGATACGGCCGAAATTACAGTTTTCCCAGATACTCTTGAAAAAACATTAACATTTTGGCAAAAAGATAGTATAATTATTCTTGAAGGTCGTGTAAACAAAAACAATGATCATTTGAATATTGTTTGCGAAAAAATTTTAGCTTTTAAATAACCTATGAAACAAGCTCGTTCTAAAAAACCTCGCGTAAAAAAGTCGAAAAATGATATTGAAAAAATCAGACATTCTTTGAGTCATTTGTTAGCAGCGGCTGTTCTGCAACTCTATCCCAATGTAAAGTTTGGAATTGGACCAACTATTGAAAATGGTTTTTATTATGATTTTGATTTTGGAAAAACAAAAATTGATGAATCGCTGCTTCCTAAATTAGAAAAAATGATGAAAGATTTAATTGGCCGTAATCTCAAATTTAAAAAAGAGATTGTCTCTTATGCTCGAGCAAAAAAAATTTTCAGAAATCAACCCTATAAATTGGAATTGCTTGAAGAATTCAAAAAACAGAAAAAACCGCTTACTATTTATAGAACTCTTTATGGTCAAAAAGAGGTTTTTGTTGATCTTTGCGCCGGGCCACACGTCGCTTCTACGAAAATCATTGATAAAGAATCTTTTAAATTAGAAAAATTAGCAGGCGCTTATTGGAAGGGTGATGAAAAAAATGCGATGCTCACCCGAATTTACGGGTTGGCGTTTCATACCAAAGAAGAACTTAACGATTATTTACACTTGCTTGAGGAATCAAAAAAACGCGATCATCGAACTATCGGTCAACAAATGGATCTTTTTAGCTTCCATGAAGAATTTGGTCCAGGTCTGGTTTATTGGCACCCCAAAGGCGGATTGATTAGAGTGCTGATGGAAAACTTCTGGCGAGAAACACACTTAAAAAATGGTTATGGAATTGTTTTTACACCGCACATCGGCAAATCTGATCTCTGGAAAATTAGCGGCCACTTAAACTTTTATCGAGAAAATATGTATTCACCGATGAAAATCGATGCAGATGAATATTATATTAAACCCATGAATTGCCCATTTCATATTCAAATTTACAAATCGCGAACGCGATCCTATCGCGATTTGCCATTGCGTTGGGCTGAATTGGGAACAGTTTATCGATATGAAAAGGCGGGCGTTCTTCATGGATTGCTTCGAGTCCGCGGGTTCACACAAGACGATGCTCATTTAATTTGCACGCCAGAACAAATGCCCTCAGAAATTAAAAAAGTACTAAATTTCTCACTCTATATTTTGAAAAGCTTTGGTTTTAATGATTTTAGCATTTATCTCTCTACCAAGCCAAAAGGTTCTATTGGCCCTCAAAAACATTGGAATGAGGCCACTCATGCCTTAGAGCGAGCTATCCAAACTTCTAAATTACCTTACAAAATTGATAAAGGAGGCGGTGCTTTTTATGGGCCGAAAATTGATATTAAAGTAAAAGACGCGCTGGATCGAGAATGGCAATGTTCTACTATCCAATTTGATTTCAATATGCCGGAAAAATTCCAAATGAAATATACAGATAAAAATGGCAAACAGCAACAGCCTTATATGATTCATCGCGCTCTAATGGGATCATTAGAAAGATTTTTTGGCGCACTCATTGAAAATTATGCCGGTGCCTTTCCTTTTTGGCTGATGCCCATTCAAATCAAATTATTACCCGTAACTGATAAGTTTTCGCCTTTTGCTTATAAACTTAAAGATAAACTAGAAAACGAAGGGCTGCGCGTTGAGGTGGATGATAGCAATGAAACAATTAGTAAACGCATTCGCAATGCTGAAGTAGAAAAAATTCCCTATATTATTGTTTTAGGTCAAAAGGAATTGGAATCGGGAAACTTGCCTATTCGTGAACGAGGCAGCAAAGAAATTAAATTGATTTCGCCCGAAGCATTTATTGAATTGTGCAAAAATCAAATTCCCATACCACAAAAAATTCAATAAATTCTTTTTTACAAAAAAATAATCAATCGGCTTTTTCAGTCGGTGATTTTAAAAAACCAAAAATTGTCGTAATTTTGGGACCTAATGCTTCTGGCAAATCGGACTTGGCTGTTCTAATAGCTAAAAAATTTAACGGCGAAATCATCTCGGCTGATTCAAGGCAAGTTTATAAAGGAATGGATATCGGTACAGGAAAAGTACCCAGAGACAATAAAAAATTTAATAAAAATCTAACATTAACAAACGAAAAATTGTATTTTTATCAAGGAATTAGACACCATTTGATTGATGTTTGTTCTCCCAAAAAATTTTTTACCGTTGTTGAATATCAAAAACTAGCCCAAAAATGTATAAAGAATATTTTAAAAAGAAAAAAACTTCCTATTATTTGCGGAGGTACGGGTTTTTATATTGATGCCGCTCTCTACGATTATCACTTTCCTCCGGTTAAACCTGATTGGCTCTTAAGAAAAAAGTTGGAGAAATTAAATACTAAAGAATTATTCGCTCAACTTCAAAAACTTGATCCCCAATACGCCAAAAGAATTGACCCTCACAATAAAAGAAGGCTGATTCGCGCTATTGAAATTGTTTCTATTCTCAAAAAGCCTATGCCACCATTAGAAAAATCTTCGCATTATGAAGTTTTAAAAATTGGAGTTTATCGTTCCCCACAAGAATTGAAAAAACGAATAGAAAAACGCTTGTTAGAAAGACTTAATCAAGGAATGATTGAGGAAGTTAAAACACTGCATAAAAAAGGTGTTAGTTGGAAGCGCTTGGATAATTTTGGTTTGGAATATCGTTATATTAGTTTATATCTCCGAAATAAAATTTCTTACGAGGAAATGATTAATCAATTAAAAACAAAAATCTGGCAATATGCTCGCCGCCAGATGATTTGGTTCAAAAAAGATAAAGAAATTCATTGGATTTCTTCTTCTTCTCAAGCATTAAAACTTATTCGCCGATTTCTTAAAAATTAAGATTCTTTTATTTCTTTCAGTCTCAATTCAATTTCTTTTAATTGTTTTTCCAGTTCTTCAATATGAGCAAGCATCTCTTTGGCTTCCTCTGCCATTTTTTGTAAACGATTTCTATCGTTAGCAGATAACCCGCCTTGCACGCGCGCCTTCATTTCCCTTTCTTTTTCTTCAATCTCTTTAAGAATTCTCTGGCGTTGTTCTTCTAATTGCTTCCATTCTTCTTCAAATTCTTTCTCAGCGATTTTCTGTTTTTCGCTTTTAGGTTCAATAATCCTGATCTTACCAGTTAAAGGATCGTACTCTCCTTCCCAATCGCCTCCATAAGGTGGCGCATTTTTTATCACCTCTTCTTCCTTTTCTCGGGCTTCTTCTAATGGATCTTTATCGGGTTTGATTGGACGTATTTCTTCCATATATTTATATTATAGCAAAACGATTTTACTTTGTCAAGAGAGCATTAATTCTCTCTTGAACTAATTGAGGATTAAATCGACCTTTACTTTCTTTCATCACTTGCCCCACTAAAAATTGTAACGCATTGGCTTTGCCTTTTTGAAAATCAGCGACTGCTTGCGGATTTTCAGCAACAACTTTTTTAACAATCTCATCAATTTCTTTGGTATCAAAAACTTGGAGTAAGTTTTTTTCTTTAATCACCACCTCGGGACTAGCGCCGCTTTCAAAAATTTCTGCTAACACAGCCTTGCCAGCCGCTGAGGAAATCACTTTTTTATCTAAAAAATCAATGAGCAGAGCGAAATGATGAGGGGAAATTTTAATTTCTTCCACTGCAACATTATTTTGAAGAAGCAACGACTTCAAGTCAGTATTTAAATAGTTATAAGCCAATTTAATTCTTTCTTCTCTTTCTCTTCCTTCAATTTTTTTTAACCCATCTAATTCCATAATGACTTTTTCAAAATAATCGGCTATTGGAGGATTGTAAATTAATTCTTCCACTTCTTTAGCTTTTAATCCATATTCTTTTAGAAATCTTAATCTTTTGTCGTTGGGCAATTCAGGAATAGCTCGCTGCAACTCATCTAAATCAAATGCTTCCGCTGTTTTTATTGGTTTTAAATCCGGTTCGGGGAAATAACGATAATCCTGTGCTTCTTCCTTGATGCGCTGAGAAATAGTTTTTTTCTCTTTTTCATTCCACCCTCGCGTTTCCTGAATAATTTTTTCACCCTTCTCTAACAATTCTGTCTGACGTTTTATTTCATATTCAATGGCCTCCTCAACCGCTCGAAACGAATTGAGATTTTTAACCTCAACTTTCGTGCCTAAAACTTTAGAAGCGCCGTTCGGTTCATCGGCGGCAATACTAATATTTACTTCACAACGCATCTCCCCTTTTTCCATATCAGCATCTCCAATATCTAAATATTTGATGATAAGATGCAATTCCTCACAAAATCTTCTTGCTTCTTTAGCAGAATGAATTTCGGGTTCAGTAACTAACTCCGCTAAAGGTATGCCGGCGCGATTAAAATCAACAAAAGAACTGCTTCCTTCATGAATTAAACGAGCAGTATCTTCTTCTAGATGAATACGCCGAATGGAAATTTTTTTAAACCGATAGAGCTCTTCTTCAATATCACTGATTTCTAAATAGCCATTCTGACAAAATGGTTTGTCGTATTGAGAAATTTGATAACCCTTGGGCAAGTCAGGGTAGAAATAGTTTTTACGATCGAATTTAGCAATTTTAGCTAAATAGCAGTTTAAAGCTAATCCAAGTTGTAAAACTTTTTCCATCGCCTCTTTATTGGGTTTTGGTAAAACGCCGGGATGAGCTAAACAAATCGGGCAAATATTTAAATTTGGCTTTTTCTCTTCTGGGTCATTCAAGCAATCACAAAACATTTTTTGTTTTGTTTTGAGTTCAATATGAATTTCTAAACCAATTGTGGGTGTATATTTAATCATTGTTTATTTTTAATAAAAATTACCTGATTTTCTTTTTCTTTTCAAAATCTTTACAAATTTTATTAAAAAATTCCTGAGGAGTTTGTGCTACGTCCCAAACAAGAAAAGAAACAAATGGTTCTTCGTATAAATCATCAGGGTAGTGCCCCATAAGTATTTTCTTTTCTAAAGAGTATATTTTTTTATCAAGAACAGCAGCGGCAAATAATTCTCCACTTGTATTCACGCCGATATAGCCATTTTTATTAAAAATGAAGACGATATCAGCAATTTTGACGCGGCGAAATAAATGATTGGCGGCATCCCAAATTAATCGTTCGCGATATTCCGCGCTGTTTTGCAAACGTTCTTTCTCTGAAAGATTTAAAATTTCTTTGGGCGTCGTATCGAAATCAGGCTCTAAAATCATAAAAGGCTTCTGATTTTTTCTAACGATTTCTCGAAATTCATTAATAAATTCTAGAAGTTCTGAACGAAAACGTTGACTGGAACAAAAAACAATTTTTTTTACTGGCTCCTCCGACTTTACCAATTTCATACTACATTCTTATTGTATAAAAAATTTTCCCAAACTGCAACAAAAAATAACAAAATCAAAAATAAAATAACAAGAGCACCGGATGAAAATTCGAAATAAATAAAAAAATGCATCTCTGAATAATCACTTAACGATTGCCGACGATTAAAATAAGTCCGAACTCTAAATTAACACATAAGATCATTCAACTTTTTTTACGTGGGAATAGGTGGGAAAGCGGAAAAGTTTCCAAAGGAAATTTTTCCGCTTTCCCCAATTTTACGATTAAAAATTGGCATCTACTTAAATGCTTTTGTTTTCTGAAAAATTTTTACCCAAACGGGTTCTATTTTTTTCTTAGCAATCATCTGTTTAATTTCTTCTTTTGTAAACCAACCAAATCGCTTTACTTCTTTTTTTCTGATTCTTACTTTTCCGGTACAATCAGCCAAATAAACCCACCAGTAATGGAAGGTGCTTCCTCGATGACACGGATTATTAAATCTTTTTTTATTCAACAAAGGCACTAATCCTCTTATTTTTAATCCAACCTCTTCTTTAACCTCTCGTCTTGCTGCTGCATTTGGCAATTCATCATCTTCAATATGGCCTGCCACCGAAGCCCAATAATAAGGAAATTTTTTCCGATCAACCAAAAGCATCTTTTCATTCTTTTTGATAATGATCCCTACGCTTTGATGATTGCAATGTCTCATAATCAAATAATTTAATCTTTTTGATATTATATAGTTTTTTATTATTTTGCCAAATTTTCTTCAATAAAATAGCCCTGAATTTTTCAGGGCTATATTGTTATCATATTTTTATATTTTCTAAAATTCCCCATGTTTCTTCAAAAATTTCTGCTATCGGCGCTTCAGCATTAACAATAAAAACTCTAACTTTTTTATTTCCTACTTGCAATTTCCGTCTCAAGGGATGACCGGGCGAAGGACTTTGAAAACGAAAACTAAATAACCACCTTGCTGCCTTTTCAATTTTTTTCAACGTCTGTGTGTTCTCGTAAAGATCAATCGTCTTCCCTGAATCAACCAACCGCTGTAGGGCCACTTTTACCGGTACCCAATAAAAAATTATCACATTGGGTGCCAAATAATTTTCGCCTAAAATTCGGGCATGATGTTTGGTCAGATAGTTGAAATCTAATCCGTTTGCCATTCCATGCAGATAGCACGAAATATCATATCTATCCTGCACTACCCAGTGATTCTGCCGTAGAGCTGGCTGAATAATCTCCTTGATATCAAATAAACGATCAATAATAAAAAGGAGCTGTCTCTTTGCTTCTTCATTTCGCACTTTGCCATTTTGAAATTGTTTTAAAACTACTTTTGTAGCTTGCAAAATAGCATCGCTGTGGGGATTGCTTTTGGGAAAAAATTTCTCCAAGAAATTTTCGATTTCTACTTCTGATTCAATAATTGGGCGTTTTTCGATAATTGCTCTGATTATTTTCCCCAACAAGCCATCAGTTGGCTCATGATTGTATAAAGCTATTTTTCCCTCTTCTGCCAAAGCCCGCTCTAATAATTTCGCCTGGGTCGTTTTACCCGACCCATTTAGCCCTTCAATTAAAATAAATTTCCCTCCATCACTAATTTTAGCATAAGGAATTTTTTTCATAACAAACCTCCTTTAGATTTTTTAAAAGCTGAGAATGATTTTAATATAATTTTACTATCTGTCAATAATTTTCTTCTTTAATTTCAATATCTTTAATCTTTTTCTTCGATCAATTCATTTCTTATATATTATTGCAGGTTTCATTATTTAATTCAATTGTAGAAAAATAAAAATCCCGCCATTTGGAGTTTTGACGAGATTTATGAAAACGAGTTGTTTTTAATCTATTATCTCAATGCCCATATTTCTGGCGGTGCCTTCGATAATTTTCACCGCTGCCTCAATATCATTCGCGTTGAGATCTACCATTTTCTTTTCGGCAATTTCTCGAATTTGAGCGCGCGTCACCTTTCCTACTTTCTTTCTATTTGGTTCGGCTGATCCTTTGCTAATATTGGCTGCTTTTTTGAGCAAATCAGCAGCCGGAGAAGTTTTTAATTTGAATTCAAACGATCGATCTTCGTAAATAGTAATTTCCACTGGAATAACGTCTCCAGCTTGGTCTTTAGTAGCCTCATTAAATTTCTGGCAAAATTCGCCAATATTAATTCCTTGAGGACCTAAAGCTGTGCCCACCGGTGGCGCAGGATTGGCTTGACCAGCTGGTATCTGAAGTTTAATTATTGATTTAATTTTTTTAGCCATAATAGTTATTAGTTTTTAGTTGCTGGTTTTGGTTGTCTGTCTTTTATTTTTTAAAATAGTCGACTTTTATTTTTTATACTTCCGCCTTCCCATTAAACTCTATAAAAATATGTTTTGCAAAATTGTATAAATTAGGTCTTTTTTACTTGGAGAAAATCTAACTCTACTGGTGTTTCGCGACCAAAAATATTTACTAAAACCTTTATTTTAGCTGTGGCCTCATCAACCTCTTTCACCTTCCCGTCAAAATCCTTAAATGGTCCATCGATAATTTTTACCATATCTCCCACCTGTAGATCAACTTTATATTTTGGCTCTTCCACATTCATTCTTTTAAGCAACGCCTGCACTTCTTCGTCAGATAAAGGACTCGGCTTGGTTGCGTCAGCTCCAATAAATCCCGAAACGCGTGGCGTATTGCGCACTACATACCAGGAATCATCGGTTAAAATCATTTCTACTAAAACATAACCCGGATAAATTTTTTCTTCTGTCACATATCTTTTACCTCCTTTAATCCTAATCTTTTTTTCTTTCGGTACAATAATATTAAAAATTTTATCGTGCATATCTAAAGAATCCACTCTTTGTTTCAAATAATGAGCAACGGCATCTTCATAGCCCGAATAAGTATGAATGGCATACCATCTTTTTTCTTCTGGTGTTTGTTTAGCCATAAATTAAATAATAATCTGACTTAAAATTTGCATAAAAGCAAAATCGCAAAAGCCTAAAAAAACCGACATTGCCACGGAAAAACCAATTACCATTACAGTGTATTTTATGGCCTCTTTTTTGGTCAACCAATTAACGTGTTTAAATTCTTGCTTAACTTCTTTAAAGTATGGCTTAATTTTTTTAAACATAAGATTATTTAAAATATTAAAATTTAAATGCTAAATGTCAAGGTTATCAACCGTTTTAGCGTGAACTTGAATGAAATGTTTGCGTGGCGCAACTTCATCGCCCATCAAAATAGTAAATAGTTTGTCTGCTTCTTCAGCATCTTCAATAGTTACTTTTTTCAAAATTCTACTTTCGGGATTCATCGTTGTTTCCCATAATTGTTCCGGATTCATTTCGCCTAAACCCTTGTAGCGCTGAATACTAATATTTTCACTACCCAATTTTTTTAGAATTTGATCTTTCTGCTCTTCGTTATAGGCATAATAAAACTCTTTGCCTTTTTGAATGCGATAAAGCGGTGGTTGTGCAATATAAAGATGACCGCGGTGAATGACTTCGGGTAAAAAGCGAAAAAATAGCGTTAAAAGCAAAGAACAAATATGAGCGCCGTCAACATCTGCATCAGTCATAATAATAATTTTATGATAGCGTAATTTATTAATATCAAACTCTTCGGCAATAGCTGTTCCCAAAGCAATAATAATAGATTTAATTTCTTGTGATTCCATGATTTTATTTAAACGCGCTTTTTCTACATTAAGAATTTTACCTTTAATTGGCAGAATGGCTTGAAAACGACGATCGCGCCCTTGTTTTGCTGAACCGCCAGCTGAATCACCTTCAACAATAAAAAGTTCTGCTTCCTCTGGGTGGCGTGTTGAACAATCTGTTAATTTGCCCGGCAAGCTTAAACCTTCAAGCAATCCCTTGCGAAGAACCATTTCTTTAGCAGCTTTAGCGGCTCTTCTCGCCTTAGCAGCTAAAATACATTTCTCTAAAATTCTTTTGGCATCATTCGGATTTTTTTCTAAAAACTCTTTGAGAGCTTCGCTTACAACAGCGTCAACTGCAGTCCGAACTTCCGGATTACCTAGTTTTTCTTTTGTCTGACCTTCAAATTGAGGATCGGGCAGTTTAACAGAAATAATGGCTGTTAATCCTTCGCGCGCATCATCTCCTGTTAATCCATCTTCTCCGTCTTTGAGATACCCCTCTTTTTTAGCCCAGTCATTAAGTACTCGAGTTAATGCTGTTCGAAAGCCAGTCAAATGCATTCCGCCTTCTGGAGTGCGAATATTATTAGCAAATGATATTTCTGTTGCTTGAATGTCTTCTGTATAACAAAATGCGGCTTCAACAAAAATTTTGTCATAATTTTTGGCCGCATAAAAAACATTATCTTGAATTGGCCTTTCTTCTTCAATAAGATATTTAATAAAAGAAATGACGCCGCCTTCAAAATAAAAATCAGCGATGTTCTCTTTGCTTGTTCTGCCATCAACTATCCTGATTCTTACACCTTTCGTCAGATAGGCTTGTTCTCGCAAGTGATCAGCTAAGCGTTTAAAATCATATTCGGGCATTTTTGCCCCTTTGGTAGCAAAAATTTCTACATCGGGTTCAAAAATAATGGTCGTACCCGAAATGCGACAACTGCCCATTTTTATTAATTTTGTTTTTGGCTTACCTTTTGAATATTCTTGATAATATTTTTGCCCATCACGACAAACTTCAGCTTTTAAATACGAAGAAAGTGCGTTAACGACAGAAACGCCTACGCCATGTAAACCACCAGAAACTTTATACGAAGCACCGCCAAATTTAGCACCGGCGTGAAGAATGGTCATTACGGTTTCAAGTGAAGATTTTTTGGTTTGAGGATGAATATCAACCGGAATACCTCGGCCATCATCTTGAACCGAAACACGATGATTATCATAAAGCCGTACTTCAATATTTTTCGCATAACCAGCCATTGCCTCGTCAATTGCATTGTCTACTACTTCATAAATAAGGTGATGCAGGCCATCAATACCGGTTGAACCAATATACATTCCTGGTCTTTTTCTGACCGGCTCCAATCCTTCCAAAACCACAATATCCTTCGCGTTATAGGAAGTTGGTTTATCTGATTCGTTTTGTTGTTGTAATTCGTTAGAAATTTGTTTTTGCAAATCTACTTTCTCGGTTTTTTTCTTAGACATTCTAATTATATTTTAGCAAATTTTTAAGAAAAAATAAAGGGCGGATGTACTCTCGTGGCTTTCAACATTGTGTAGTATAACCGCCACTGCAATGTATAGGATTCTTCCCTGCCCGCCGTAGGAGGGCCTGCCCGCCGGTTAGGTGGGCCTGCCCGCCGTAGGAGAGCCTGCCCGCCGTAGAAGGGCCTGCCCGCCGTAGGAGAGCCTGCCTGCCGAACAGGCGGGCAGGGCTGCGTTCAGAATGACAGTAAAAATGCATACGAAAAAAGTGAGGGGGCGGCGGAAAAATTTTTTTTAGAATTTTCCACCGCCAGACTATTTATTAGCTCATGAATTAGCTCATGAATTAATTCATGAGCTAAAATAACAAGACGGCGGAAAATTTCTTTGAAATTTTCCGCCGTCCATTTCATCTTCTTTTTTGCTAATTTTGCCCTTTATTTTTTATCTCTATCCCCAACTCTTTTAATTGAGTTTTATCAATTTCTGATGGTGCATTCATCATTAAATCACGTCCATCACCTGTTTTCGGAAAAGCAATTGTTTCACGAATGCTTGGCTCATTCATTAAGATCATCATTAAACGATCAATTCCTGTAGCAATGCCTCCATGAGGTGGCACGCCATATTCAAATGCTTCTAGGATATGACCAAATTTTTCCCTTATTTCCTCAGGTTTATTTCCCATAATTTCAAAAACTTTTTGGAGAATGCGCGGGTTGTGCTCTCGAATTGACCCACCGCCTAATTCATAACCATTGCATACTAAATCGTATTGATGAGCCAAAACTTTGTCCGGGTTATTTTCTAAATATTTTATAAATTCTTCCTCAGACAAATTTTGAGGATTTTGCGCTTTAGTAAAAGGATGATGAACCGCATCCCATCTCTTTTCCGTTTCTTTCCATTCAAACATTGGAAAATTTACTACAAAAGCAAATGCTAGTTCGTTTGGATTATTTTTATCTTTTCTTAAATCCGGCTTATCATTATGATATTTTTCTATTACTTCTTGATAGTTTAAACGCACAAATGGCTTAAAAGTAATAGTTTTTTCTGGAAATAATGTTTCAACAATTTTAGTGTAAAGATCTTCTATTAAATTCAAAACTTCTTCTTCGGTTGGAAAACTCATTTCAAGATCCAGTTGAGTAAATTCTGGCTGACGATCACCCCGCGTATCTTCATCACGAAAACAACGCGCAATTTGAAAATATCGCTCAAAGCCTGCCACCATTAAAAGTTGTTTATATTGCTGTGGCGATTGGGGTAAGGCATAAAATTTACCATGATACAAACGCGATGGCACTACATAATCGCGTGCTCCCTCCGGCGTTGATTTGGTTAAGATAGGTGTTTCAATTTCAACGAATCCTTTGTTGGTTAAAAAATTACGCATAAATAAAATTACTTCGTGGCGCTTACGCAGATTTTTTTGCAAACGTAGACGCCGTAAATCCAAATAACGATATTTTAGCCGATGTTCTTCGCCAATTTCATAGCCTTCGGTGTCAATACTGATGGGCAATGTTTGGCTTTGATTCAAAATAGTTAAATCTGTGGCTTCAATTTCTAAATTACCGGTCTCTATTTTAGGATTCTCCATACCCTCTGGCCTTTTATTTACCTTACCTTGCACAGCAACAACCCATTCACCTCTTAATTCCTTTGCCTGCTCATAAACAGAAGAATGAGGAATAAACACTACTTGAACTACTCCTGTTTTATCTCGCAAATCAATAAAAACTAACTTGCCGTGGTCGCGGCGAGTATCCACCCACCCTTTAAGCAAAACTTCTTGCCCGAGATAATTTTTTAACTGATTAATAAAAATTCTTTCCATAATTTATTTTTCTTCGATTTCTGGCGGAGTAATGACTGGCGCTTCCTCTTTAATGAAACCACTGCCAGAAATCTTTAAAATGTCTTTATCGATTTTTCCTAATTCCTTTTGAGCAGTATTATAAGCATTCACTGTTGTTGCTAAATTATTACCTAGTTTCTGAATAAACAATTCATAATTGGCTAAATGTTTAGCTAATTCAGAAACTTTTTTAATAATTTCTTTGGCTGATTCCTCAATTTGAAATGCCCTCAATCCTTGAAGCACGGTTTGAAGATAAGCTGCAAATGTTGTGGCCGAAACAATGAGAACTCTTTTTTCTCTAACGGCGTATTCAATCAGATCACGGGTATTAGATTCTAAACTACCTACCTTATTAATTAATAAATCGTAATATAAAGCTTCGGATGGAATAAACATAAAAGCAAAATCCATTGTTCCTTTTTTTGGTTGAATGTATTTGGATGTTTCGTTAATGCGAATTTTAAGATCATTATAAACAGCCTTTTCTAATTCTTTATGACGAATGGGGTCTTTTTCGGCAATTAGACGATTATAATTTTCCAAAGAAAATTTGGAGTCAATAGGAATAATTTTGTCCTTAATAAAAATCACTGCATCAACAATTAATTTCTGACCATTTTCATCTTTTCCCAATTCATACTGCATTTGATAGGAGCCGACTGGTAAAAAATTTTTTAGCGTTACTTCCAAATAATATTCTCCCAAAACACCACGCTGTTTAGGATTTTTTAAAATATCTTGAAGTTGATCCAATTGTTTGGCTAAATCAAAAACTTGTTTTTGCCCTTCGCCCACTTTTGTTAATTCTTGGGTGATTTCTTTAATAGTTTTCTGACTTTCATTAAATTGTTCTCTAATGGTTTGACTTGATTCTGACAATTTAGCATCTAACGTATTATTTATTTGATTGATTTGATTTTGAAGCATTAAAAGAGAAGATTCGCTAATCTGTTGTTGAGTTAAACGCTTTCGTAGTGAAATTAAAGAAGCACTGATGATTATTAGCGCAATAACTAAAACAATAAGAATAATAATTAATACAGTTGTCATTATTCCTATTATAAATAGAAAATTAGAAAAACAAAAGAGGAGCCCCGCCAGAACCGGCGGAGCTCCTCCTAATTAGTTGCTACTCTTCCTCATTTAAAATTTCCTCTATCTCTTTGTCTGTTACAGCTAAATCTTCAGCTTCTTCTAAAATAAGCTGGTCTAATTCTTCTTCGGTTTTTTCTTCGGCTTTATCTAAATCCTCAAGCAAACCATTCATTTCCCCAACCAACTGATCACTCCGCTTATCAATTTGCTTTAATTCTTCATCTAAACCTTCATGATCTTTTTTAATATCATCGTTAATTTCTTTGGCTTGATTTAAAAGATCTTTTAAGTCCTCCTCTAATTCTTTTTTTTCTTTATCGTCTTGATTTTGATTATTGGTCATATTTTTTATTTAATTACCACCGACTATTTATTTTTTTTCGAAAAGATTATTTATGGCTTTTTCGTAAATGTCTACTTTTTGGGTTGGCATTCTTTTAAATTTAGCATATTGCAATAAAATTCTTCTAAAATCAGCTACTTCCATCTTATCGTATCGTGATAATTGCGTTTGGGCATAATAATCTTTTTTATTAATAACGTACGTTTTGTCATAATTTTTTAGTAAATAATCATTGAGGGTGGCAAGATACGCTGCTACTGGAAATTTTTCTTTTTCTTCTTCCTCTTCAAATGCTGTCTCAATTTTTCCTTCGACTTTAGACGCGGACTCTGTCTTTTTTACCTCTGATTCTTTACGCTCATGAGTTTTAATTTCTTCCTTCCCCTCATGTGGTTGCCCTTTTTCTCGTCCTGGAACGTTAAATTCTATTGGACGAACCTTTGTGACTCTCACAAATTCTTCTCGTCTATCGCGATAAGGATTGGCTTTAGCATCAACCTTAGCAATTTTAGTATCCAATTTATCCTTGGCTAATTGTAGCTTTTTATTTTCTAATTGCATTTCTTTGCGTGCATTAGCAATTTGTTCATTAAAAGCTTTTACCGCTTCATCCTTACGAATCTTTCTTTCTGACATCCCAAGTCGCTTATAATTTTCAATAGTAAAATCAAGCTTCTTTTGAAGTTTGTCCAGTGCAACTTCACGATTCTTGTGCTTCACCTCAGTCGCCATCATCAATAAATCAATATGGTCTTGCTCTTTTCTTAATTCCTCTAATTTTTTCTCAAACGGTTCGAGTTTGTTTTCATAATATTCTATTAATCTATTTGCGATTTGATCTCTCTTATTAATTCGTAAATTTCTTCTGCTTTCTTTCTCTTCAAATTTAGTTTGAATTCTGTCGCGCTTATCAGCTAATTTATTAATTTGCTTTTCAATATCTTTGATTTTTAATTCTAATGCCGTGGCAGCTGGAATATTTTGCTGCTTTAAATCTTTTATCACACCGGCAAGGTTCTCTTTGGCTTGTTGAAAAGCATTTATTTTAATATCAACTCCATCTAATTTATTTTTAAATTTAGCCGCTTTCTTTTCATATTTATCACCGCGAAATTGATTATAAGCAATTTCCATTTTTCCAACCAATCGATTGATGCCCGGTGATTTATAAGCTCCCTCGTAAAGACCATGAACAACAGCTTTGCCACTATCAGAAATTTTATCAAATAAACTGCGACCGGCCTTCGTTAGAATTTCATCAATGCGAAACACAGGTGTCGTTCCTGTTTTGGATGATGAAGCACTCACTTCTTTGCTTTCGACTGAGAGTGTTTTTTTAACTTCTGGCGTACTCATGTTTTTATTTTTTATCGACTTATTTATATTATAATTCCGAATTTAAAATTAAGCAAAATCTAGTCTATTCCTTTTTAATCCCCTATATTTTATTATAGCACATAAAAAGATAAAAGTCAAATCAAAAATCTGCTTGAAAAAGTCTCTTTTTACCTTATTTTATCACATTTTTAAATAAAGAATGAATTCCTGATTTCCTGCCCTTCCTTTAAGACTGGAGGCTATCGGGCCTTTAATTCTATGGCCTTCCCTCTGTACAATTCTGAGAATTTCTTTTACTGCCTGCTGAGATCTTGAAAGATCTTTTACTACGCCTCTTTTATTTAAATTACCTCTTCCTACTTCAAACTGAGGTTTAATTAGTATGACCGCTTCGCCAGTCGGTTTTAAAAATCTTTTTATCAATTTCACAATAGGAATAATTGATATAAAACTAACATCAATTCGTTTTAGATACGATCGATGTAACAATCTTTTTGCTTTAAGTATAAAACTTTTATTTTATCTCCTGCCTTTTAACAGCAGAATTGATGATCTCCTGCAGTAATTCTTCAAAGCTTAAACCAGCCACGCGAGCAGCGCGCGGAAAACGCGAATTTTCTTTTGGATCTGGATTTAAACCAGCTGGACAATTTACTTCTAAAATATTTGGCCGCCCTTGTTGATCTAAACGCAAATCAAATCTAGCCCAATCGGCCATTTCTAAAACTTCAAAGGCTTTTAAAACCATATCTTCAATTTCTTTTTTTAATTTTGCTGTAATGGGCGCTGGACATAGTAAAGGATCAGCTTTAAATTTCGGATTATCATAAAGCCATTTAGCCTCAAAATGATCAAATTTAGGAATACCTTTTGGCAATTCATCAAAACGTACTTCAATAATAGGCAAAACTTTTGGCGGACAACCCAACACGCCAACAGTAAATTCGCGACCTGACAAAAATTCTTCTGCTATTATCGGTTGATGGTAATCATTAATTTCCTCTTTAACAATTTTTCTTAATTCTTTTTCGTTTTTGACTAAGCTTTTTATAAAAATTCCTTTGCTGGAACCTTCGGATTGAGGCTTTACGATTAAAGGAAATTTTAGATGACGATTTAATTTTTCCCGACCGGTTTTAAAAACTTGCCATTTTGGCGTAGCAATACGATGATAACTTAAAATTTCTTTGGTTTTGGTTTTATTCAAACCAATGGCATACGCCAAAGGTGATCCGCCCGTATAAGGAATTCGGAGCATTTCAAGCATGGCTGGAATTTGAGCTTCACGATCTTTACCGTGCAATCCTTCGCTATAATTAAAAACTAAATCAATACGCTTTTGTAACCTTTTAAATTTGAAGTAGGCGTTTTCATCGGCCTCAACAAGAAAAACCTTGTGACCTAAACATTCAAGAGATTTTTTAATCCCTTGGATGGTTTTTGGATCGTCAAAATCAATATTTTGAATTACTTTTTTATTTTTGGATAGTTTTTTCACGCGACGTAAATTATAAGTGAGAGCAATGTTCATATTTTTAATCATTTAATTCACCTCTGAGATCTTCTAAAATTTTTTTGGCTTTTGAAGAAACTTTTTTGGGAATTTTTACTTTAATGTGAACTAGCAGATCGCCATAACCACGCCGACCAAAATAAGGCAATCCTTTATTGCGAACACGTAAAATTTTTCCCGAGTCAATACCGGCCGGAATTTTAAGAATAATCGGCTTGCCATAAATGGTGGGAATTTCTTTTTCTGTCCCGAGAATTGCTTCAAGCACAGGAATGGAAGTTTGATAAATAAGATCTGCCCCCTCGCGCTTGAAAAGAGAGTGAGGTTTCACGCGTACTTCAACATAAAGATCACCGGATGGTCCATTTTTTTCTCCATCCTCGCCACCACCAGCAACGCGAATAATTTGACCATCATTAATCCCCGGCTCAATTTTCAATGAAATTCTTTTTTTACCCTTTACACGTCCATGGCCTTTACAAAAAGAACAAATTTTTTCAGGAATTTTACCTTCACCACCACATTCGGGACAAATTTTCACCTGACTCAAAGACCCAAAAAAACTCTGCCGTATTTCTTTAATTTCACCGCGACCATTACAAGTGGGACAAGTTTTAAATCCTGATCCTTCTTCGTAACCACGACCTTGACAATGATCACATTTTACAAATGTATTGTATTCGATTTCTTTGACCACGCCGGTTGCTACCTCTTCCAAAGAAATTTCGATCATCAACCGAACGTCTGATCCGTACTGAACTTTTTTTCTCTTTCGCTGACCGGTATTAAATCCACCAAAAATATTATTAAAAATATCACCCAAATCTTCATCAAGGCCTAAATCAGAAAAATCAAAATCTACCTTTGATCCGAAACTATTGTTAAAACCGCCCTGACCAAAATTAGAAAAGTCAAAACCCCAATTTGGACTCGCGCCTGCTCCTTCAAAAGTTTGACCGAATTGATCATACTGCCGTCTTTTATTCTCATCTGATAAAACTTGGTAGGCTTCATTAATCTCTTTAAATTTTTCTTCGTTACCACCGGCCTTATCCGGATGATATTGATGGGCCAATTTGTAAAAAGCTTTTTTGATTTCCTCTTGAGAAGCGTTACGATTAACACCTAATATTTTATAATAATCTTTTTTCTCCATAAATTAAAAAATTCTAAAATAAAACAAGATCTTCTTTATTTTTCATTTCAATTTTTACTGCTCCAAAACCTCCTGCCAATAATAACTCATAGATAAACCACCCGATCATTTGAATTACCCAGCCTATAAAAATAGCTAGAATGCGAAAAACAAGAAACATTAAAAATGAAATTCCTAAAATAATATACTGCTTCGTTGCAATGCTTAAAGATTGGAATTTCATCCATAAAAATTGGAAAACTACTGTGTTAATTTGTTCAGTACCACTCAGGGGAAATCCCAGTAATTCACCTAACTGACTTTTAAAGGCAAAACTGTTCTGTTCAATCAAATCCTTTTTTTGCTGTTCTATTATATTTTTAGGAATGTAATTCTTACTATCTTCGGATTGAACAAACATTGATTCTACCTGTTCCGAAATAACGCTTTTTGTAAAGGCGTCTACAGTCATATAAGGATCAAAATCAGTGAAATAGACTTGCAATAGCGGAGTAGCTGGTTTTAAAATCATATCAACGGTTTTTTGAGTAAATAATCGATCTGGCTGAATAAGAACATTGCCCATCCATTGCAAACAGATAAATAAATTAACGCCTATCAATACCAATGCCAAGCCGCCTTTGACCATTTCATTCCATTTTAATCGTAGCAAATCGGATTTTCGCTGACGCATCTTAAATCGCCCACCCCACAAACATAGCAGAAACAACAACCATACGCCCAAGCTCCACATCAACATAAACCCATTAAATTTTGAAAATCCAATCCTAATCGCATAAAAACTCAGTGCGAAAATGAAGCTTTCCAGCAAAACCGCTCCAAAACGCGCTCCTTGAGCAAACAAACTCTCCATAATAAAGAAAAGGCCAAACAGACAAAGAAAAATCAAGAATCCCCAAAATGAGGAAAACCCTAAAAATGATTTCCCCAAAAAAAGATAGCCCAAACTCGCTCCAGCCAATGAAGCTGTAATTAAGGCCAAAACGGTAAAAATAAGAATTTTCCACCAATAGTTAGATTTTTCTGTAGAATGATTGGTACTAGAAAAAATTTCCAAGATAGCCATAGGATTCCCTATTAATCCTTAAATTCTGCATCTTCTGGTTTGTTATCATCGGATGAAGAATTGTCGGGATTATTGGGATTATTAGTTTGTTGACCACCTTGATACATTTTAGCACCAATTTTTGAAATTGCCAAAGATAAATCTTCCAATCGCTTTTTGATATTTTCGAGATCGTCCCCTCCTAGCACTTGTTTTAAATCATTAATTTTATCTTCCACTTCTTTGCGATCTTCAGGAGTAATCTTTTCTCCTGCTTCGCGTAAAGTTTTTTCAGCAAGATAAATGGTATTTTCTGCTTGATTTTTAGTTTCAACCAACTCTCTCTTTCTTTTATCGTCACTTAAATGCTGTTCGGCTTCTCTTTTCATTTTTTCAATTTCTTCTTTAGTCAAACCGGTTGATGCTTCAATACGAACAGATTGTTCCTTGCCAGTTGCCTTGTCTTTAGCAGTTACTTTCAAAATGCCATTCGCATCAATATCAAAAGTTACTTCAATTTGAGGCACGCCTCGTGGAGCAGGCGGAATGCCGTCCAGAATAAAACGAGCCAGTGTTTTATTATCAGCAGCCATTTCTCTTTCGCCTTGAAGCACATGAATTTCAACCGACGTCTGATTATCAGCGGCAGTTGAAAAAATTTGAGACTTTGAAACAGGAATGGTTGTGTTCTTTTCAATGATTTTTGTAAACACGCCGCCAAGCGTTTCAATGCCCAAAGAAAGCGGAGTAACGTCCAAAAGTAATACATCTCTGACTTCGCCCTGTAAAATACCACCTTCGACAGCTGCTCCCATTGCTACTACTTCGTCTGGATTAATACCTTTGTGAGGTTCTTTGCCAAAAAATTTTTTCACTGCTTCTTGTATAGCAGGCATTCGTGTTTGACCACCGACTAAAATAACTTCATCAATATCTGAAGTTTTCAGATTTTTTTCTGCCAGAGTTTGCTTGACTAATTCAACAGAGCGATCAATATAATCCTTTACCAATTCTTCTAATTTTGCACGTGTTAATTTCATTTCGAAATGTTTAGGGCCAGAAGCGTCGGAGGTAATAAATGGTAAATTGACGTCTGTTTCAAGAACGGTTGATAATTCATGCTTGGCGCGCTCTGCTGCTTCCTTTAAGCGCTGCACAGCTAAAAGATCTTTTGAAAGATCAATTCCTTCTCGCTTCTTAAACTCTTCTACAAAGTAATTAATAATGCGTTGATCAAAATCATCGCCTCCCAAATGAGTATCTCCACCTGTTGAAATTACCTCAACCGTATCTTCAGAAACTTGCAAAATGGAAATATCAAAAGTACCACCACCAAAATCATAAACCACAATTCTTTCATTTGTCTTTTTATTTAATCCATAAGCCAAAGCCGCAGCTGTTGGCTCATTTAAAATTCTTCGAACCTTAAAACCAGCTATTTCTCCTGCGTTTTTTGTAGCCTGTCTTTGACTATCATCAAAATAAGCCGGCACAGTAATAATAGCTTCCTCAATTTTTTCACCTAACTTTTCTTCTGCATCTGTCTTTAATTTTTGTAAAATCATTGCTGAAATTTCTTCTGGTCGATACCATTGATCACCCATTTTTACCTCAACGCCACCACTTGCAGATTCTCTAATTTCATAAGGCAACCACTTTTTATCGCGTTGCACTTCCGAATCGGTATATTTCCGACCAATTAATCTTTTAATAGAAAAAATGGTGTTTTGGGCATTGGTAACTGATTGTCTTTTTGCTAAAACACCAACGAGGCGCTCGCCGTTTTTGGCAATCGCCACAACCGAAGGAGTGGTACGCATTCCTTCTTTGTTTTCAATAATTTTCGGCTGACCACCTTCTATAATAGCCATAGCCGAATTTGTTGTTCCTAAATCAATACCCAATATTTTGCTCATATATTTTATTGTTTAATAATTTAATAAATTCGTGACCTTTTATTATAAAAATTGCTACTTTTTATCTTCTTTAAAAACCTTTACTTTTGCTGGACGAATTACTTTATCGTTCAGCGTATAACCCTTGATTAGTTCTTCTGCAACTTCACCATCCTTCCCTCCTTTTACAATATCAATAGCTTCATGCAAATGAGGATCAAATTGACTTCCGATCGCTTGAATTTCCTTTAATCCTTGTTGTTTCAGCACATCTAATAATTGTCCCCTAATAAGCTCTATGCCGCGAACAATATTTTTTTCAGTAGGCGTTAAGCCTTCTACATTTAAAGAGTTCACTGAGATATCGAAGCTGTCCAACACGCTCAATAATTCTCTGATTAATCCTTCATTGGCCATTTTAATTATTTCTTCTATTCTTTTGCTCGTATCTTTTTGATAATTTAAAAATGCCGCCCGTTCTCTTTGCCAACCATTCAAATATTCTTCTTTTAATTTTTCGCATTCCTCTAATTTCTGCGTTAAATCTTGCAGTTTTTCTTTGATTTCTTTTTCCTCAGCATCCATTTGATTGTTTTTATTTTGTTCTGCCATATTGTTGATTATTAATCTGATTTAAAATATTGCGAGCTGCTTCTAAAATATTTAAATTTTTTTCGCAGATCATATTCTTTGGACCAATTAAAATAAGAAGCGTTTTTCTCCGATTATAAGGTATAACCGACGAAATAACGCTGAGGTTTCTATCACGCGTCAATGGACTATCTTCTCCTAAAAAAATCTGTAATTCTTCTTCCATTAAATGATTGGCAATTTTTTCTAAGCGATCATCCAATTGATCTATGTCTTCCCAAATCGTTTTCCATTCATTCAAATTTATTTCCACAAGACGCGCAAAAAGATTTTTAAAGCCGTATTTATAAATTAATTGCTCCCAAGGCAAGTAACCAATTGTTAAACTATCGCACAGAGCGGCAATTCTTTTTGCTGTTTCGGAAAAAGAACTATTTTTTAAATCAACGAGCTTTTTTTGCCAATGGTCTAGTTCTTCTTTTTGACTCGGACGGTTTATTAAATTTTCTTGCACAAACCAATCATAAGCCTTATCGGTAGGCAATCGGCCAGCGGAACAATGCGGTTGGAACAAATATTTCTGATCAGTCAAAATATGGAATTCTCGTCGGATCGTTGCTGGACTCAAATCAGGAAAATATTTTCGGCAAAAATACCTTGAACCAACTGGTTTCTGGTTTTTACTGTATTCTTTAATAATCAAATCTATTATTTTTTTCTGTCGTTCATTCAGCATATTTTTATAATCAATTATATTCAATTAGCACTCTTATGTCAAGAGTGCTAATTGTTAATAACTATAATAATCGTCTATTAATAATTAACGGCAACCAATCGGCATGTTGGCGGCGAAATCTTTTAGATTTCGCCGCCAACAGTTCGCCGCCACCCTACTGAATATATTTATCTTATCTTGCACTCTTCAAATAAATTTTTAATTTTTTCTAGTATCATTTCTAAATCTGTTTCCGAAAAGGGTTTAACTTGCAAAAGATTTTCATTTAAGGTTTTCTCGGGTCGAAAATTTTGCAAATAAAATTTTTGGGCAGGTGCAATCGCTTGAGCAATATTGAGAATATCTTCTAATTGATGAATAGTTGGAACAACAGTTGTCCGAAATTCATAATCAATACCCGAATTTTTAATTAGCGCTATACTTTGTCTAATTTTTTCTAAATCAACCTTGACACCACTCGCTGCAGCATATTTCTCTTCTTCAAGTGGCGCTTTAATGTCCATTGCAATATAATCAACAAGTTTTTTATCAATTAATTTTTTTATTACATCTGGCTGAGTGCCGTTGGTATCTAATTTAATCAAATAACCCATTTTTTTAATTTGCAACAAAAAATCAGACAGATCAGAATGAATGGTTGGCTCTCCACCACAAATAACCACGCCTTCCAAATATTTCTGTCTTTCTTTTAAAAAACGAAACAACTCTTTTTTATCAATGCGTGGCTGATTTTTAATTTTTTCTGGCAAAACAAGCTCAGCCGAATAACAAAATGGGCAACGAAAATTACAACCTATTAAGAAAATCGTGCAGGCAATCTTACCCGGATAATCAATAAGTGTTGTTTTTTGAAGACCTCCTATTTCCATTATTGTTAGTTATTTTTTGGAAACTGGCAATTTAATTTTCTTTACATTAAATTCTTTACGATCACGGAATTCTTGCTGCTTACCAAAATTCCATTGGCTCACCGGCCTCAAATAACCAACAATTCGCGAATAGACTTCGCATGGTTGCTTAACCGCACACTTGGGACAAAAGAAGTGTTCACCATTTATATAACCGTGCGTCGGACAAATAGAAAACGTCGGCGTCAAAGTAATATAAGGAATGTTAAATTTAGAACAAACCGTTCTAATCAAATTTTTTGTAGTTGTAATATCTGAAAGGCGTTCGCCCAAAAAGATATGAGTTACAATTCCGCCTGTATATTTTGTTTGAATATCATTTTGCAATTTCAAAGATTCAAAAATATCATCAGTAAAATTAACTGGCAACATTGTTGAATTAGTATAATAAGGAACTTCTTTGGTGCCACTGGTGATAATATCCGGGTATTTTTCTTTATCCACTTTAGCTTGACGATAACTCGTGCCCTCACCCGGCGTAGCTTCAAGATTATATAAATTGCCTGTTTCTTTTTGATAATCAACCAGACGATCTCGCATAAAATCTAATACTTCTAAAGTAAATTTGATGCCGCGTTTGGTAGAAATATCTTCGCCCAAAAAATTAAGAAGTGATTCGTTCATGCCCATTAAACCAATCGTTGAAAAATGATTACCAAAATATTGACCACGAATGTTTTTGACTGAAGAAAGATAAAATTTAGTGTAAGGATATAATCCTTTTTCAATAAAATTTTCTAGAGTTTTCCTTTTGATTTCTAATGATTCTTTGGCTAAATCCATTAAATGCGCCAAACGTTCAAAATACTCTTTTTTTGTTTTAGAAAGATAGCCGATTCGTGGCATATTGATTGTACAAACGCCAATTGAGCCCGTTAGAGGAGCTGCGCCAAATAATCCTCCCCCTCTTTTATACAGTTCTCTATTGTCTAAACGCAATCGACAACACATTGAACGAAAATCTTCTGGTTTCATGTCAGAATTTACAAAATTGGAAAAATAATTAATTCCATATTTAGCTGTAGCTTCCCACATTGGAATTAATGCTGGATTGTCCCAATCGAAATCTTTAGTAATAGAAACCGTGGGAATCGGAAAAGTAAATGGCCGGCCCTTAGCATCTCCTTCGAGCATTACTTCATAAAAAGTTTTATTAAATAAATCCATTTCTTCTTGAAAATCACCATATGTTTCTTTTTGAGGCTGGCCACCAATAATAACAGATTGACTTGCTAAAAATTGTGGCGGTTTAATATCTAAACTGACATTCAGAAAAGGCGTTTGAAAACCAACTCGTGTCGGCACCATACAATTAAAAAGAAATTCTTGAAGAGCTTGTTTAACTTCTCGCTGAGATAAATGATCATAACGAATAAATGGCGCCAGCAGAGTATCTAAATTAGAAACTGCGTTAGCACCGGCGGTTTCTCCTTGGAGTGTAAAAAGAAAATTCACCAATTGCCCAAGGGCGGTTCGAAAATGTTTGGGCGGAAGAGATTCTACTTTTCCCGGCACACCACCAAAACCTTTGAGAAGTAAATCCATCAGATCCCATCCCATACAATAAGGTGCCAATGTTTCTAAATTATGAATATGAAAATCTTCATTCTGCGCAGCCTCTCTAATTTCTTTAGGATAAATTTTATTTAACCAATACTTTTTTTCTACTTGAGCAATAATATATTGATTAAGACCTTGAAGCGAGTAGGTCATATTGGCATTTTCATGCACTTGCCAATCAATTTCGCTAATATATTTATCAACCATCTCAATCGATTCATCAACCAAAGCAACAGACTCACGAATTCTTCTTCTTTGTTCACGATAAAGAATGTAGGCTTTAGCCGTTTCGGTCAGTCCTTCCAAAATTAAAACTTCTTCAACAATATCTTGAATTTGCTCAACATGAGGAATTTCATCGGCTTTAAATCTTCGATTTAATAAATCAATGACTTTTTCAGTTAATTTTTTAGTCCTTTTGCCATCGCCTTGATCAGTAGCTGTAATGGCCTTGTAAATAGCATCGTGGATTCGTGTTTCATCAAAATCAATAATCGACCCATCACGTTTTTGCACTTTTAGAATTTTATTTTTCATTTTTGAAAAAATTTTTCGAAAAAATTTTGACCTTTTAAAATCTTTATCTAAATTTTAGACTGCGTTGATTTTCCCTTCAATAATAGAAATTGTGGATAACTTTTTTCTTTACAAAATTTTTAAAACTGTTGCTCTTTTAACCAACAAAGAGGTTAAAAAGCGAATCAATGATTGGAATAATTAATTGAAATCCGAATAAAACAAAAATCATGACTAAAATAAAACCGAATCGTTCTAAACTCCAATAAAATTTTTCCCACTTCCTTGGCAGTAAAGAATAAATTACCCTGGAACCATCGAGCGGCGGAATTGGTACTAAATTGAAAATTGCCAAAAGAATGTTGAGATAAATAATAATAGAAAAAAAGGTAAACAGAGGCGTTAAAAACGCCCAATTAAAAATATGAGCCAATCGAATAATAATAGAAAAACAAAGAGCCACAAATAAATTAGCCAAAGGCCCGGCTAAACCAACCAACCCAATATCTCTTTTAGGTTTTTTTAATTTTAGAGGGTTAAAAGGAACCGGCTTAGCCCAACCAAAAATAAATGTGCCACCGCTAATTAAATAAGAAATCATCGGAAATAAAAAAGAACCCCAGAGATCTAAATGTGGTAAAGGGTTCAACGTTAACCGGCCATTAACTTTTGCCGTATCATCACCCAAGATATAAGCCGTATATCCATGACTCACTTCGTGCAAAATAACTGAAAAAAGTAAAATAATTAATTGAAAAATTAAAATAGATCCACTCATAATAATTTGAAAAAATTTTAAAATAGGTTAAAATAAAAAAATAGTCGGATGAAAGAAATGCTATTATGCGTCAATGCGCTATTTGTGGAAAATCTTATACTTACAGTATAGCACGAAAAAAAATTAGAAGTAAGTATGATCCGGTTAATCGGAAAAAAACAAAGGCCAACTTACAATGGTTTCGTTTGCCATCAGGCAAAAGAGTTAAAGTCTGCGCTCGTTGCATTAAAAACTTAAAAAAGGAAGCAATAAAATAAAAGCCGATTCCTTTTAATCAAGTCAATATTTATTAATCAAGCAGTAAAGATGTTAGTTAAATACTGCTATTTCAATAACTATTCCTGTTTTTTATCCATTTTAAATAAAGGCCTCTATCTTTAATACTTGTATTTTTTGCGGGCTGTAGTACAATGGTAGTATACACCCTTGGGGTGGGTGCGACCCGGGTTCAATTCCCGGCAGCCCGACATAAAATAAAGGTCGGATAAATAAAATGGTCGGATAAATAAAAGTCAAATAATAAAATATATGAATAAAAAAATTGCCTTGATTATTAGTCTTTCGCTGTTTATTACAGTTCCTTTGATGGCCGCGACAACAAATTCTCAATCGGCCAATCAAACCGGCAACAAACCAGAATCTACCTCTGCTGCCCCTGCTCTATCTCCTCAAATAACAGAAAAACCGGTTTTGCCCATTAATGCACCGGGTTTACAAAAAAATATTCAAGAAAAAAATCAAATCCAAACTCAGAACCAGGGAGGAGAAACGAATATTCAACAACAAACAGAAGAGCAAAATCAAGTCACAACAACAACGCCAGCGCCCAAAACGATTGTTCCTCGCCCTAATAAAACACTTAATCCAAGAAGTGAAACCGCTCGTGAACATATGAGTATTGTTGCCCAAAAAGTTGAAGAATTATTAACCGCTACAACAACTGAAATTACTGGTATTGGACAACAAGTACGAGAAATCGCTAGAAACCAAAAAGAGATTCAACAGCAAATTCAAGAACGAATAGAAAAAATTGATTCTCGCCCTAAATGGCTCAAATCGATTTTTGGTCCTGATTTAACAAGCATTAATCAAGTAAAAAAACATCTGGACCAAATTCAATTGCGCATTCAGCAATTAGAACAGTTAAAAAATCAATTAACCAATGCGGGAGAGCAACAGATGGTGCAGGAATTAATTAACGCGCTTACTCAACAACAAATTGTTTTAAACGATTATCTCACTAACGAAGAACAATACTCCTCTCTTTGGGGTAAAATTGTTCGCCTCTTCTCTCGCAAGCCTGAAGCATCACCATCACCAACTCCAACTGCCAGCCCTACTCTTACTCCAACGCCAACCGAAACAACAACTCCAACTCCAACTCCCACACTAACACCAACCGCCACTCCCACAATCACCCCTACTCCTACATTGTAGAAGGAATAAACAAGTGTTTGAAAAGCGGCCAGCAAAGCTGGCCGCTTTTCAATTTCTTTAATCTTTTCTTACATCTTATTAGGCACTCTAATATTTAATAATGCCAATCCTTTTTCTAAAATTTGCAACGTGGCTTTAATCAAAAACACTCGAGAATTTTTGAGACTTTCATCTGTTGTTTTGATAACAGAAACATTATCATAAAATTTATTAAATAATTGCGCTAATTCTTCTAAATAAGTGCAAAGCAGATGCGGAGCGTCTTCTTTTTGGGCTTTAATAATGACCATTGGAAATAGCATTAATTTTTTTAAAATTTCAAATTCTGTTGGATTTTCAAAAACAGCTTTTGTCAATTGATCGCCGCTGATTTTTATATCTCCCTTCAAATCTATTCTTCTCAAAATTGATTTAATGCGTACACAACTATATTGAAGATAAGGGGCGCTCGCGGATTCAAAATTTAAAACCTTTTCCCAATCAAAATTAATATTCTGCAATCGTGATTGTTTTAAACTATTATAAATCACCGCACCTAATCCAACCTGCTCGGCAATTTTTTTACTTTCCGATTCGCTCATCTCGGAATTTTTCTTTGTAATTAAATCTTCTGCTCGTTTAATAGCCTCGTTAATCAATTCGTCCATTTCAATAAGGCTTCCTTTTCTTGTCGCCATCTTTTTTCCTTCAATTAGAATTAGGCCAAATGGAATATGCTTGGCTTTTTTCTTTTCATTTAAATAACCCACTGCTTCTGCTAAAGCAAATAATTGCTGAAAATGAAGAGATTGTTCGCTCCCCACAACATACAAAAGCCAATCTAAATTAAAAAGTTCAAAACGCACTTTCAAAGCGGCGAGATCACGGCTAAGATAAAGAGTTGAGCCGTCTTCTTTTCTTAATAAAAATGACGGCAGCCCCTCAAATGAATCTACCACTATTAATTTATTATCGCTATTCTCTTTTGCAACCCCTTTTTCAATAGCCTCATTAATTACTTTATCTGTTTGATCCAAAAAATAGCTTTCACCTAAATAACAATCAAAAGTTATACCCAAACGTCGGTAGACTTTTTTAAAATCTTTGATGCTCAGATCGCGAAATTTTTTCCAAATTCTTAAAAGTTTTTCGTCGCCGTTTTCTAATTGATTAAAAAGTTCGCGCGCTTCATTAATCATTGTTTCATTTTGACTCGCCTCTTCAACAAATCGCACGTATAAATTTTTTAATTCTATAACTGGATTTTCTTGAATTTTTTTATCATCACCCCAATGAAAATAAGCCCATAATAAAGCGCCAAAATTTGTCCCCCAATCGCCTAAATAATTATGTCGAATAACACTGGCACCTGTTGCATAATAAAGATTTCCTAAAACATGGCCAATAATAGTTGAGGGTAGATGATTTAATCCTATTGGCTTCGCAATATTGGGCGAGGAATAATCAATAAGAATGATTTCTCCAGAATTTAAATTGCTTTCTCCATACTGTTCACCTAAATTAATAATTTGGGCTAGAACTTTGCTATAAATTTCTGATTTTAAATTAAGATTAATATAAGGGCCTTCGCTCGTAGCCTCAGCAATAAATTCTTTTTCAGTGGAAGCATTAATTAAATTAACAATTTCTTCGCTTAGAAGCACGGGCGATTTTTTTAACTTCTTTGCCATTGAAAAGCAACTAAAACACAAATCGCTCTTGATAAAAAGCGGCGGTTCTTCTAATATTACGTCTTTTTCATCAAAAACAATCCCACTATAATTTTTATCAATAATTTCTCTTACTTCCTCCTGAATTTGAAATAAATAATATATCGCTCGATCAATAAACTGTCTCCCTTCTTTTTCTTTTTCAATTCGTTGCTTAATTTGCTCTATGTTTTTTTCTTCTTTCTGATAGTATTTCTTAATAAATTTTTGCAATTTGTCTTTTTGATCGCTCATATTTTATTATTATAACTCAGAATTTCTTTTTCTAAAAGGTTGAAAAATGGAACCAAATTGATTAAGATTAAAAAAGTGAGGGGCCGTTAGCTCAGTTGGCTAGAGCGCCTCATTTGCAATGAGGAGGTCAGCGGTTCGAATCCGCTACGGTCCACAAAACAAAACAGACCAAGGAAAACTTGGTCTGTTATTATTTTTTTATGGAGTCAAAATTGTAATGATCAGTTCAATAGCTTCGTCAAGATCAGTAAGAATGAAATTTGATATTTCCCTGATCATCGGATGATCATGAACATTGTTTTTTTCCATTAAAGTAATCAGGGGATGCCGATAGGCATACGTCCAACCGATTTCTACAATTGAACCAATCGAAACCACTTGGAGACCTAAAAAATTCATCAGCACTAAATTAGCACGCCGAACATCATAATGATCTCGACACAGAATTCCTTTTTGAGAACATAATGGATGCTCCTCATACGAGCCACTGATAATTTTTCCATTGTTTAAATATTCTTTCCCGCGCATCGGCGAAAGAATGTGGATGTAAGATGGCATTTTACTCGCCACATACTTACGCCAACCAACGCATTCCTCATAGGTTAACCCCGAAATGCCCCCACCAGCATAAACGAAAGATTCTTCCATTTTTACCTCCTTTTAATTTTAATTAATTTTATAATTTTAAAAGAACGCTTCTTTTCTTTTTTTAGATTATCAAATTTATAGATGCTTGTCAATAAAAAGATCCTCGTCTTCAACCCTCCTGTCGCCCTGTTTTCCATTGTCATCCTATTTTTTTATCGTCATCCTTTTTTCGTCGTCATCCTGAACGTTAGTGAAGGATCTCGTGGCTTTTAGCATTGTGCAACTATTACTGCTGTGGGTGGGATTCTTCGCTGACGCTCAGAATGACCGTGGGGTTTTTGCTGTGGATGGGATTCTTCCCTGCCCGCCCCGCTTAACCGGCAGGCAGGCGGTTAGGCGGGGGTTGTACCTGCCCACCTTTGGCAAGCTCTCAGAATGACAGAAAACAAAAACACTCTGAATGACAAAAAATAAAAACACTCAGAATAACAGACAAAAATGCTCAGATGCGATTATGAAAAATCCGCCTCTAAGACGGATTTTATTTATCGATGATTTTTTCCTCGCGTTCTTTTTCTTCTTGCACTTTTTGATTAAATCTTTTATCAACTTCTATTTGTTTCCAAATTTCTAAAGCAATTCTGTAAGCCTCTTCGTCTGACATATCCTTACTTTGATGTTTAACCTCTTCCTTAAGCATTTGCACCTCTACTTTTTCATACTGTCCTTCTGAAATTTCTTTTCCGACTTCTGCTTCTATTTCCCCTCTCCAACGTTCCTGTTTTTCCATTTCTGGATCATATTCAATTTTATTAAAATTATTAGGTTGTTCAAAAGACATAATTTTCTTTTTTCAGCGACTTTTTTATTATAACTATTTTTAAAAAAAGAAAAAGGGCTTAGGAGCCCTTTATTTTTGTTTTAATAAATTTGGGTTTGGATGTTTTTGTCTCGTATTAAGAATTTTTGCCCAGGAAATTTGTTGATCATCAACATACACAACAATCTTTAATTTGCATCGCAATTCTTTTTCTACCATTTTTTTGAATTTAAACACTCTGACCAAAAAATCCTTTGTCTTCTCTTTTTTTCGACGTTCAATCGCACAAATAAAAAACATCTTTTCTCCTTTCAAACTAAATTTTTAAAATTCGCTTCAATTATTTTCTTTATTTTTTATTCTTTGTCAAATTTGATTTACTATCCTCGCAAGAAACAATAACACAATACTCCCCCTTCACTCCATCTTTTTGAATTGCCGTTAAAACCTCACTAATTTTACCACGATATATTTTTTCAAACATTTTCGTTAATTCTTTCCCCACTACTACTTCTAATCTACTCCCTTTATCATATTGATTCAATTCCGACAATGTTTTAATAATACGATAAGGTGATTCGTAAAAAACAACAGGATAAGGAGAATCAGCAATTTCTTTTAAAAATTTCTGACGCTGTTTTTTCATTGGTGGAAAGCCCAAAAAGAGAAAACGATTAGTATTAAAACCGGAAATAGAACAAAGAGCCGAAACCACTGATGCGCCCGGCACAGGTACAATCTCCACTTCATGAATTTCTTTTAAAATCATTTTAATTAATTCATTGCCCGGGTCTGAAATACCCGGCGTGCCCGCATCAGAAATTAAAGCTAAATTTTTTCCTTGCTTCAATAAATCAATAATTTGATTCACTTTGTTTAATCGGCTATGCTGATGATATGAAATGAGCGGCTTATTAATTTGGTAATGATTTAAAAGACGCAACGAATGCTTTGTGTCTTCGCATAAAATAAAATCTACCTCCTTTAAAATTTTTAAGGCGCGCAAAGTGATATCTTCTAAATTACCAATGGGAGTAGCTATAATATAAAGTTTCATCTTTCTATTATTAAAATTCGTTTTCTAAAGCCGACGGCGTATAAATATTTCTTGGATCCCATAAAAACCATCCGCTGTAATTAGAACAATTATCAAATCCTTCTGTTTTCCAATTAGGGCATAGCGAATCATAAACCGCTTCTTTTTCTTTAATAATCATTGAGGCATTATAAGTAGCGCCCAGATCAAAATTTTGTAACCACGGCCGTAAAACAGCTACTTTTATATTTTGAGATGTATCTCCCACCGTTTGTTTTTCTTTAAATTGATCGATGCGTTCTTGAGCTTTATCTAAAGAATATTTGATTACTTCATAAGGATGGGCCGCTGGATTTTCATAACCTAAAAATCCTGATTCATAATGCGATGGATAAACCATCGGACAAATGTAATCAAAATAGGGAAGGAAGTTCTCAAAAACTTGACCAATGTTCATGTCGTGATTAAAAACGGTAGTCAGACCAAAAACATCTGCTGAAATTTTTATTCCCCACGGACGCAAATTAGCCGATAAGTATTCGGAAAAATCTTTAAGAACTCGGGCTTTTTCAACTTGACCATCATAAACAGGAAAAGCCATATTAGACAAAATACCATCTGAAGGAAAGCGAATGTAGTCAAAATTTAATTCATCAAATCCATAACGCATGGCTGATTTAGAAAGAACAAAAATATAATTCCAGATTTCGGGTGCAGCCGGATCAAGCCAAGCCAAGCCTCCATTATCCTTCCAAAGATCATTAGTTTGTTTGTTTTTTACTGCCAAATCTGGTCGTGCCTTAGCCAAAATCGGATCCTGAAAAACAGTAATCCGACCAATGGTATAAATACCGTTCTGATGTAATTTGCTTATCAATCCTTCTAAATCTTTAATCAAAACTTTTTCTGTCCCAAATTTTTTCAAAAAATCAGATTGGGTATCAAAAAGAATGTGACCGCTGTAATCCTTCAAATCAATTACCACTGCATTTAATTCTGTTTTATTAACTAAATCAATAATTTCCGTCATTCGCTTATCATTGCTGGCAGTATAAGCTGTTAAATAAATTGCCTTAATATCCTTGGGTGGATTTTCTAGCCGTTTTGGTGAATTATCAACGACTATCGCTTGTGATTGACCAGCGAGATTAAAATAAAAATGGACTGTATTAAAAAATTGGGAAATTACCACAACCACAATGACTAGTATTACCACAACAAACGTAATCATTAGTGGGGTAGAAATTTTTCTTTTCATAATCTTTTCTATTTTACCTTAAATAATTTTTAAATCAATTTTTTACTCTTTGTAGCTCATGAATTAATTCATGAATTAATTCATGAGCTACAAAAATTAACATATTTAAAATGTTTCTGATTTATTAATGGCTGCAAGTTGCGGCGATTTTTCTTTTAGAAAAATCGCCGCAACTCATCGCAATTCTTTTCTCTTATTTTTAATTTTGCTTTTTTCCTAGAAAAAGTTAAAATATAAATATAAATATGAGTTATTTAGCTTTATACCGCCGCTATCGGCCAAAAACTTTTGCCGAAGTCATTGGTCAAAAATCAATCATTCAAACTTTGTGCAATGCTCTAGCAACTAACCACGTTTCTCATGCTTATCTTTTTTGTGGCCAACGCGGTACGGGCAAAACAACTGTCGCTCGTCTTTTAGCCAAAGCTGTTAATTGTGAAAATCGTAAAGAAAACGAACATGAACCTTGTAATCAATGCGGATCTTGCATTGAAATAAATGAAGGCCGTTCGCTTGATTTAATTGAAATTGATGCTGCTTCTAATCGTGGCATTGACGAAATTCGAGAATTAAAAGATGGGATTCGCTTTGCACCGGTTAAATCCAAATATAAAGTTTTTATCATTGACGAAGTGCACATGCTTACCAAAGAGGCTTTTAATGCTTTACTCAAAACGCTCGAAGAACCGCCCGCTCATGCCCTTTTTATTTTAGCTACCACTGAACCAGAAAAATTACCGCCAACTATTATTTCTCGTACTCAACGATTTGATTTTAAAAAGCTAACGCTTAATGAAATCATCTCTCGTCTCAAAATTTTGGCCGAAGCAGAAAAAATTAATATTACACCTGATGCCTTAAAAGAGATTGCCGTCTCGGCCGAAGGCAGTTTGCGCGACGCCGAATCTTTTCTCGATCAAATAATTAGCCTCGGTTATAAGCAAATCGATTTGGATTCTTTAGAAGAAGTTTTGGGACGAGTGAGTTTTTCTAAAATAATCCAATTTTTGGATTATCTTTTGCAAAAAGACACCAAAAATGCTATTATTTTTATTAGTAATCTTTATGAAAATGGTGTTGATTTAATTAATTTTAGCCGTGCCGTGCTCAAATTAGCACGACAGATAATGCTTATAAAAATCAACCCTCAAATTAACCAAATTATTCAAGATGAATTTACCGAAGATCAATTAGAAAAAGTTAATCAATTAGCCCAATCTTTTCCAATGAATGATTTACAAAAATTAATTGACTCTCTTTTGAAAATCAAAGAACAAATCAAATACTCCCCTATTCAAACGTTGCCTTTGGAAATGATTGTGATTCAACTTTGTAGTGAAAATAAATAAAATTTTTTAAAGGGCGGTTAAAAATAAATCTATGTTGAAAAAGGATTATCTCTATGGCTACTATGTCCAATATGATGATGAGGTCGCTTACGATGGCTTCGTTTATTTGAGAGATCGTCTTGATCAAAACGAAGTTCAAGTATTTTTTAATGAAGCTTCGCGTCGAGGAAGAGCTGACTTTGAAGATGACTATGGCCGAAATTTTGTTCTGATAAAAAACACTGACGGCACTTTCTTTATTAGCCGACGCGACTAATCTATTTGTTATAACTTGATTATTACAAGAGGATAAATATAATAAAGAAATTGAAAGTTAAAAAATTTAATTTTTAGTATTATTGAGTTTTAAGAAAATTTTTCTGTCGTTCTGATTGTGTTTTTGTCATTCTGAGCACTTGCCTACCTGTCGGTAGGCAAACTTGCCCGCCTTTGGTAGGCCTGCCCGCCGTAGGAGGGCCTGCCCGCCTTTGGTGGTCAAAGAATCCCTCATTCATTGCGGGGTCGTCTAATGGTAGGACATCAGCCTTTGGAGCTGAGTATCTTGGTTCGAATCCAAGCCCCGCAGCTATAAACAGAAAAACACCCTGGTTCGAATCCAAGCTCCGCAGCTATAAACAAAGATATTGGGTAATTTGGTATGAAAATGGCGCGCAAAGCGCGCCATTTTCATATCAAACAATTTTATTTATTACTTAATCTTGGCCAACAAATAAGAATCAATGAATTTACCATCTTTCTTAAAATCTTTTTTCAAAATACCTTCTAACTTATAATCATTCTTTTCCAATACTTTTTTGGAAGCAAGATTAAAAATATAGACCCTGCCATATATTTTTTTCAATTTTAATTTTTCAAATCCAAATTTAGTTACCAACTTTACCGCTTCAGTCATTATTCCCCTATTCCAATATTTTTCTCCCAGCCAATAACTAACCTCCGCTTTGTGTCCGTATTTTATATTACCCAATCCCACACTTCCTACTACCTCATCATTAATTTCAATTGCAAAATTAATCATTTGTGGATTTTTCTTTTTCTCTTCTTTTAAATTTTTGGTTATCCATTTTTTAGCATCTTTTAATGTATAAGGATGAGGGATATTTGAAGTATTTTGATAAATTTTTTTATTATTAATATTTCCTTGCAATGATTTTTCATCCTCTTTATTAAATGGTCTTAAAATAAAATTTTTTGATTTAATTACCGGTATTTTTACCATATTTTTATATTATTCTTTCTTCATTCTTTCTCCACAACATTCTGACATTCTTAAGAATGTCAGAATGTTGTAAATAACGAAGAGAATGACTATTCAGAGTTATTTAATCTTTCCTTATACATTTTAATCCATTCTTCTGATAATGGCCAGTTTTGAAATTGATCGCAAGGAAACTTCTCACAATCCCGCGAACAAACATCTACTTTATTTTCAACAGCGCATTCTAAAACCGGGCAATTAGCATTAATTTTCTTCAAAAACTCAACCCCCTCTTTGCTTTTATTGCAACCAGTACAAATCTCTCTGACATAAAGTCCGCAACTTGAACAACAAATCCCACATGCTCCAATTATTTCTTTTTTCTGCTCTTCCATTATTTATTTCTCAATTAATTTTTCGACCTTTTGCTTTGCTAATGATATTCTCACATTCTTGAGAATGTGAGAATGTTATTAATCCCTGAGAGTGTGGGAGTAAGCGAAGAGTTGCGTTGTTTTTTTGACACACTGCCTCTTCTTTTCTCTAAAATCTTTTCTGCTTCGGTTTTTGCTTAACCTCTTTCGCTATATCTAATTATAATTGATTTTTTAAGTCGTCTAAAAAATTTTTAGGAAGTGTGTTTCTGATAAGATTGTTTTATTAAATTCATTAGATAATCTAAATCTGTATCGTGATTAATTATAATTTCGTAATCTCCATTTCCCAAGTGTCCTATATTTGAAACATCTCGTGCAAGTTTTCTGGGATCAAAAAGTTCTCCTTTTGATAAATTAATCCATAATTTAATTTGAGATTTTTGAGAATGAATATCAGCAAAAATTGTATTAGAAATAAAACTGATGTAGTGTTTTTTGGGTTCGACTCTAATATTATCTCCTAAGTTTAAGATCATTTTTTTAATCTGCTCATATAATGCCTCATTTTCTTTTGATGCATTTACTAAATGATCGCTTTCGTTATATTTGGCACTTGCTCTATATTCTTTTTGACCCTTTCTCGACAATGCTTTTTCCTTTGGTATATTTTTCAATAATAAATTAACATTTTCTTCGAAATCAGTATAACTTTCTTGGAGAAAAATAAATGTTTCTCCTTTGCGTTCATATGCATATTTTTCAGCAATTTTATGCACCCCCTTTTCGCATTCTGATAAGGATTTATGAAAATTAGATTCCCATAAATTTAAGATTTGTGCTTCCGGGCTGGTTCGCCTGTATTGCCGTAAAGTAGCCTTTAGATTTGTTGTTTTTCCAATCTTTACGTTAAGAATCTTTAATCCACTATAAGACAAATTAGTTATTTCTATTGCATAAATTATATTATTCATTATCTTTATTTTATTTTTCAATTAATTTTTCGACCTTTTGCTTTGCTAATGATATTCTGACATTCTTGAGAATGTGAGAATGTTATTAATCCCTGAGAGTGTGGGAGTAAGCGAAAAGTTGCATTGTTTTTTAACACACTACCTCTTCTTTTCTCTAAAATCTTCTCAGCTTCGACTTTTTGCTCTAAGAAAGCAGTTTGTTTTCTAATGCTTCTTCAAACTCTTTCTTTAACGTTTCGTTATAAAAAGGCAAACCTATAAGTTTAAATTGCTTATTTTCAAATTTTAAATCGGTGTCCGATTTCTTTTCTATTTCATCTAAAAATTTTCCTTTCCAGGGTTCAGCTTTAATATAGATTTCTCCTTTTGGTTCAATAAATACTTGATAAATATTAATTTTATGGTTTTTTTCTTTCAGTAACATCACGAAATCCGGTTCAAACGCTCTACCCTCATCAAAATCAAAAAGTTGAAAAAATTTTTCATTTCGCAATAAAGCAATATCCGAATATTTCTGCTTGAGCTCTTCTATAAATCCGCTAATAAAATTGATAAAACCTTTTTCTTCACTTGTTCCATAATAAAAACTTTTCTTGCCATTTTCATCTACATATTCTTGGCCAAACCAATCATTATTTTCGCCCATATCAATATTCGATAGTTCTTTTTTCTCAACGTCGTCTTTATCTATTTTTATCTTTTTATCTTTAAAAATTTCCCATAGTGTCTTTGCTTTAAATAATGTTGTTCCTTTAAACTCTGAGGTATTTATTTTTACTTGTTCCGCTATTTCTTTAATTATTTGTAAAATAATTTCTAATTTTTCAGACGGAGTTAATGATTTTATTTTATTTTCCGGTCCCATTACTTCTATTTCAACATTAGCCAAATAAGCAGAAGACGAAATAAATTCTTTTACTGATTTTATATGGGGAAAATATTTCTTTAATGTTTCGAATTTATAAAATTCAAATTTATCTAATGCACCTCTTATTATATTTTCTCCAAAATCAGATATTTTATATTTCACTCTTTTTTGAATAACATTTTTAGATTCTTTTAATTCTTGAAGCTCATCTAAAATAATTTCTTCTTTAATTTCGCCTGTTTTAAATTTATAAAGATATTGCTCTTTAATTTTTGCATCATTTAAACTTTTTATATCTGTTCGTGAATTTATAGCCCTCTCATTTATAAAGATATAATCATTTTTCCATTTTTCTTTTACGGATTTTTTGATAAATAAATCTCTCTGGACATACTTTTCTGGCATAATACCCATTTCTGTAAGAGTAGATTTTATTTCTTCAATATATTTAGGCTCTTTAAAACAATGATAATAAAGCGTTTCTATGATTCGCAACTCATTTTCAACATCTTCATCAAATTTTCTCTTATATTTATCTTGTGTTTCATCTAATTGGAATGGAAAATATCGAGCACCTCTACCAATAAGCTGAGCTTCACCTATTGTCGTGTTACCGGGCTTGTATTGACCATGAACCCATTTTCCGTCACGCGTCTCATACAACCTTACAATGTCAAATAAATTTAACACATCCCAACCTTCATTAAGCATATTTACCGCAAAAATTGCCCTTATTTCGTTGTTTCTACTTTCTAAAGAATTAAGTTTTAATTGTTTTTCTTCGTCAATATTTTCAGAATCCAAAAGCATAACTTTTTCTTCAGCAAAATCCTCTTGTAATTCTCTGATTAAATTATCAAAACTTATATTCTCTTTCTGAAAATAATTAAACGCCTTTTCTAAATCTGTTCCCTTTGTCCGTAAACCTATTTCCTGAATATCACGAGTAGTTAAATTTTTTATTTTTGCTAAAAAATTATCGTAATTTTCTTTTGATTTTTTTATGCTTTTTGATTTAAAGAGAATGACTGGCTTTAATTGTATTTTATGCTTCTCAGCAATTTTCCTGCGATATTGACTCAATATAACCGCCTGTAAGGCCCTATCAACTGGATCTAAATTAGCTTGCAAAACTTCTATTTCTTTTGAATACTTATCTAATCTAAATTGTTTTAAATCGTATTGAAAAATAATTTTATCTTCGTATTTCTTACGGATATCTTCGTTGTTTAGATCTATCGTGGCAGTAAATTCCAGCAAAATATTTTTCGGATTTTTCCCGAAAATCTTTTTCAAAACCGTATATTCCCACGTCTTTTCCAATTCTTCCTCTTTTTTATTCCTTGTTATTGCTTGTACGTGATGTGCTTCGTCTGATACAAGAACAATGTCTTTTCCCTTAAATTCTTCTTCGGTTAAAGCATTCTCTTTTGGATTATTTAAGCGAACATGTAAAAGCGATGTGGTAGCAAAAAGAATGTTTATATCTTCCGGATTTGCTGTTTCAAAATTTTGAACTTCTTTTATAAAGACTTCTTTCCCATTAAATTTAATTTTAGGGGCAAAAAGATATTTTTCAGATAAAGAATTTAAAAAATTATCTTTGGTTTTTTCAACAATATTTACGCTATCTACAAAAAAGATAAAATTACGATAGCCTTGTTTATAAAGTTGTAAAATATTAGCGGCCATAATTAGGGTTTTGCCGGAGCCGGTTGCCATATGAAAAAGCAGTTGTGCTGGAGATTGTCTTTTTTGATAACCATTAAAATAAAAATCAAAACGGCCCAATGCTTCTTTTTGGTATTCCCTCAATTCAAATTTTGGATTAAGGTTTTGAATTATCTCGCTATCAATCCGGGAAGTAAAAAAATCTTCCCCTAATGATTCTTTATTAGCATTAAAAGTTTCGTAGAGCATAGTTAACTTACAATATTATATTTATTTCTTCTGTGTTCGAAAGCATCTCTACCTCCGTCTAATATTAAACAAGCATGTTCTCTTATACCTTGACTCCTTAGTGTATCTTTAATTGACTCATCTTTTTCTTTTGTATATTCGATACTTCCCGTTAAATAATTAAATTGTTTCCCGTCTTGATTTGGACTCTCATTTCCGTTTCTATTCGCAACAATAATTTGTTCTGAATCAGCACCAATTACAAAATTAGCGTTATGACTAACCATAATAATTTGTCTATCTTTTTTCTTTTCTCTTAAAAACGGTACTATTTCTTCTGTAATAGATTTGCTATCTAGATTATCTTCTGGTTGGTCAATAAGTATAGGCCATTTTTCATCTGATTCTGCCAAAATTAGCCTTAAAAGAAAAAGTGCTCTACGGCCAGGAGTCATTGTTGTTTCCGAAAACCCACCTATATGATCACCCTCCATTATTCCAACAAACAGAATTGCCTCTGTTAATGTTAACAATTCGAAAGCAACTTCTTCTTTTTTATATCCCGAATTAATTTTTTGATCCCCGAAATAAATACTTCGTAATAATTGTCCTGGATTTTCTCTAATAAATTCTATCTGAAGTTGATAATTTTGAACAAAATTTGTTTTTTCTTTCACATTTATCTTTTCTGATACTCTAGATATATCTTCCTCCCTTATTTGATATTCAACACCAAACTTAATATCTAGGTTTTCTTGATTGAGGCTATTTATTGAATCCTTTAAACTCTCTATAATATTATTTCTATTTTGAATAAATTGTTTAACTTTCGTTTCTATGCCCCCTAGTTCTTTCATTCTCAACTCAATTTCATTTTCGTTATTATTTATAATCCTCAAAGTCTCTTTATATTCATTAACCTTAGTTATTAATTCTTCAAGTTCCTCATTTTTCTTATATTTATCTAATAAACTTTTATTATCATCCAAAGTTTTCTTTAGCTCATCTTCTGATTCTCTAATATTTTTCACAAGATTTTCTTTATATTTGCAGGCTGTTTCATTAACATTTTCTAAAACATCTTTCTTATTTTTATTCAATTCATTATTTATCTTTTCTGTAAATTCTCTAGGTAAAAGATCTAGAGTCGGATCAAGTTCTAATTTTAAATCCTGAAAAGTTCCTTCCTCTCCTAGAACAGATTGAATTAGCACTAACTCTTCTTCGTTTTTGTTGATTTTACTTTTTAATTCTGTCTCTCTATTTCTTATATATTGATATTTTTCAAGCTCAATTTCACTTAAACTATATTTCTTTTTATATCCATCAATTTTCCGTTCAATTTTTTGTTTTTCTTCTTCAATAGCTTTTTTATCACCTAAAGCTTTATTTCTTTCTTTCAATTTAATAATTGAATTCATTAACTGAAACCATTTTTCTATTAAATCAATTATTTTTTTATTCAAATCTTCTATTTCTTTTATTGAATTCTTATATTGTCTTTCAAATTCGGGAAATTTTTTAAATAATATCGGTTCTATTTTTCTTTTTATTTCGTCTGGATCCTTACTTTCCTTAAATAAATAATTTTGCGGAAGGTATAATATTTTCCTAGAATTTTTACTTTCTCTTTTACTAATAAACCCGTCTTGCCATTCCA
>Ga0265297_10000601_pt1 | contig 103598 bp, 48 predicted proteins | sample Munlanlwell13791_FD_192502 | JGI IMG/M metagenome (GOLD analysis project Ga0265297, IMG submission 192502) | Leachate microbial communities from a municipal landfill in Southern Ontario, Canada - Leachate well 137-91 | ecosystem: Engineered > Solid waste > Landfill > Unclassified | place...
TCACTTCGCGGGATTTCGCTGAATCCTACATTAAGGAGCTCAAAAAAAATCCCCACGATACCGTCAGCTAGGTGGTCTGAACCCATGATTCAGGTGGGTGTCCTCTCCGGCTGCCCGCAGGCAGACTGGAAGCTGGACTCCCTTTTGATTGGTGTTGGTTCAACAATCATCAATCACCGACGAGTACCGCAGGGAAATCTCTCTTCACCAAGTTGATTATACCACAGTCCCTGCGGTCAATCAAGGTCCGGCGATGACGCCTGACGCGGGGTTTAACGAGGAAAGCCCTATCGCAGGGTCAGGGAAAGCTCTTGCGTCAAAGCGTCCAGGACGGATTTATGGATAGGCGCGATCTCTTCATCCGTCAAGGTCTTATCCTCCCGGCCATAATCCAGCCCGATCGTCAAGGCAGCCTGCCCCGTCGGGAGCCCCTTGCCTTCGTAGCGCTCCGCCAACCGGATTGTTCTCAAATACCCTTGCGTCTTTTGGCGGATCAACGCGCAGATGCTTTCAAAAGGCACGCGTGAAGAAACCAGAATGCTGATATCCCGGCTGATGGACGGAGTCGATGCCGGCGCGCGGAAACGCCGGGAAGGCGCAAAGGCTTCAGCCGCCACGCTCAGGTCCAGCTCAAACACAAAAATATCTTTTTTGGTTTTGATGTCCCAGGCCTTTTTCACGGATTCATCCACCTGCCCCAGAAATCCGGCTTTTTTATCCCCGGCAAAAATGGCGGCGCCGGCCCCTTTTCGGGAATAGGGTTCATCAGCCTCCTCAAAACGCGCATTCACGATCCCCAGTTCTAAAAAAAGCCCCTCACAAATACCTTTGGCATCATAAAAATCATAGGCCCTGGCCTCTCTCGTCCAGGAAGACCGGCGATCCCCGCACAAAAGACAGGCGACACAAACAGTCTCTTTCGAGGAGGCAAATATCCGTCCGACTTCAAAAATTTCAAGGTCAACGTTTCCTTTTTTCACATTATCGCTCGCGCAATGAAGAAGGTTCGGCACAAGCGTAGTCCTCAAGATGCTGAAATCCTGGCTCAAGGGATTCTTCAGGCAAAGCGCCTCCGCCGGAAGCTCAACTTTTGTCAATTCGTAATCCCGGCCGCTCAAAAGGCTGTAGGTAATGATCTCTTTTGCGCCCGCCTGCGCCAGATAATTCCGCGACCTGGATTCCAAAGCCCAGCCGATGGGTTCTTCCATGGAAAACGGCTTGATACAGGCCTGGGTCAAGGGGATCTTGTCGTATCCCCGGATTCGCGCGATCTCTTCGGTCACGTCCTCTTTGACCTTGACGTCCTTCCGGAAAGACGGGGCCTGGATTTCCAGCCTGCCCCCGGCCTGTTTTTTCAAAACAAACCCGAGGGGCTTAAGGATGCCGGCGATGTCCCCGGCATTGACGTCGAGGCCCAAAATTTCCCTCGCTTCTCTGGCATGATAGGGGATCCTGCTTGCGGCCGGAGAGGAATCCGATCCGGCCTTGACTGTGCCTTTGACCTGGCCGCCGCAGAATTCCTGGATCATGCGCGTGGCTGCCTCAAGGGCCAGACGCACACCCAAAACATCAACTCCCCTTTCAAAACGATAAGAGGAATCCGACGCCATCCCCATCCTGCGGGAACCGCGCCTGATGACAACGGGGTCAAAACACGCGCTTTCCAAAAGAATACTCGTCGTGGCCTGGGTCACTTCGCTGTCCCTGCCGCCCATGATACCCGCGCAGGCCAGGGGCTTCTGCGCGTCGGCGATCACCAGAATCTCAGGATCGAGCTTCTTCTCGCTCCCGTCGATCAGGCGCAGAATTTCACCCGCCCTGGCGCGACGCACGGAAAGAACACCGCCTGTCACCCGGGCCCAGTCGAACGCGTGCAGGGGCTGCCCGTATTCCAACAGGCAATAATTGGTGATGTCGACAATATTGTTGACGCTGCGCAGGCCCAGGGCCTCCAGCCTTTGCTTGAGCCGCTCCGCAGAAGCGCCGACCCTGACCCCTGTGATCAGGCGGCCGAAATAAAGACGGCAATCCTTTTTGTCTTCGATGGAAACTGCCGCGTCCGTCTTCCCTGAAAAAGACTTAAAAGAAGGGGCGCGAAAGGCTGTTGTCAGGGGCCGTCCGGTCATGGCAGCCACTTCCCTGGCAATTCCTCTCACCGACAGCCAATCGGGCCTGTTGGATGTCACTTCGATATCAAAAACCCAATCGTTGCCGCAGGCCTCGCAGGCGGCAACAGCCAACCCCGCCATGCTCAGGCGGTCGGCTAAGGCCTCAGGCGCCAGCCTGATATCCACAAATTCTTTGAGCCAGTTGTATGTCACCTTCATTTTGAAATCCTCGACGCAGACTTTCGTGGATTTAACGCGGTTACGCCTCTTGATCCGCGACCATCTGCGCGTGATCAGCGATCCTCTGCGTTAAAAAAATTCTCAAAACTGCTCCAGAAACCGGATGTCGTTCTCGAAAAACATGCGGATATCGTGGATGCCGAATTTCAGCATGGCGATGCGCTCAACGCCCATGCCGAAGGCAAAACCCCGCCACTCGCCCGGCTTGAGCCCTGCCGCCTTAAAGACGTGCGGATGCACCATGCCGCAGCCCAAAATCTCCAGCCAACCGCTTTTTTTGCAAACCGAACAGCCGCTCCCGGAACAGGCAAAGCAGGAAATATCCACTTCCGCCGAAGGTTCGGTGAAAGGAAAAAAGCTGGGGCGAAAACGCATCCGTGTCTTGGCGCCGAACATCTCCCTGGCGAAAGCGATCAGGAGGCCTTTCAAATCCGAAAAGCGGATGTCCTTGTCCACGGCAATGCCTTCCACTTGATGGAACATGAACGAATGCGAAGCGTCCGCGGCATCCGGACGAAAAACGCGGCCCGGAACCACGACGGCCATGGGAGGAGGACATGTTTTTAAAGCGCGGATCTGCGCCGGAGAAGTGTGGCTGCGCAACAACCGGTTGCCCGCGGAATGTCCTGTCGCGCCCGCCTGTTCAACATAAAATGTGTCGAAGGCGTCCCGGGAAGGATGATCCGGCGGGATATTCAACGCCTCGAAATTATTGAATTCTGTTTCCACCTCAGGCCCTTTGAAAACTTTAAAACCCAGGCGCGTAAACACAGAACAGATCTCTTCCTGGACCTGCGTCAAGGGATGAAGACGGCCCTTAAGCGGTCTTTTCCCGGGCAGGGTAATGTCCAAACCGTCGGCTGCCCGTGTGCCGGGCGCCTCCAGGGCCTCCTGTCTTTGCGCCAGAAGCCCTTCGATCTGCTGTTTGCAGGCATTCACATCCGCGCCGAACGTCCTGCGCTCCTGCGCTGCCAGGCCTGGAATCCTGGCCATGAGCCCGGCGATAGCGCCTTTACGGCCCAGGTATTTGACCCTTAAGGCCTCCAGAGACGGCCTGTCGCAGGCCCGCCCTATATCTTCTTTCGCCTCGCCAAGAAGGCGTGAACAATCATCAGACATATCAAGACTCCCAGTGATACTGCGGACATGACTATTTTTGCGGTGCCGAGGTATTCCGGAAGCGCGGCGCCCGGAGACTCAAGCATCACATATTTCGCGTGAATGTCCAAAGCCCCTCCATGTTCGGGGCAGCTGCGATGGAATGTTCCTATGACGGCGACCACGTCGCCCTTCCGGCCGTAGCCTCCGGTTCGCCGGATATCCCCAAGCAGGGATTTAGGAATCCAGCAGCTGATCGCGTTCTTGCCGTCATGCAGACTGATCCAGGAAAAATCCCCGCGGGGCAGGATGGGACCGACAGCCTCGCCCGTATAGGAAACCGTTGAACCGTCAAACATGGCGGCTTCGCTGATCAGATTTTCAGACGCAAAAGCAAAAACGGGAACCGCGGAAAAAAAACAGCAAAAAATGACCAGGACCATCCCCTTCTTCATCATTTACCCCTGAAGTAAGAAATAATGAAACCGCCCAAAACCAGGATAGAGAAAAATTCCAGACGCCCCGCCCACATCTGAAGGATATACACAATTTTCAAAAAAACGGGCATGGAGGCCTGTGTGATGCCGCAGGACAAACCCACGTTTCCGGCGGCCGACGTCGATTCAAACAACGCCTGCAGAAAAGGGTATCCCGCGAAGCATCCTGCCAGGGCGCCGAAAATATAAAGGCTGATATAGGCGATCGTGATCAGGGCGGCGGACCTCACGAGCCTGTCTTCCAAAAAAAGGTCCCTCAAGTGCCGAAAGCGCGTGGTGACGACCGAGGAGTCCGAGATCATGAAACGCTTGATGTCCTCCCTGAAGGCCTTCAGGATAATGCCGAGCCGCAGCATTTTGATGCCGCCTGTCGTCGAACAAACGCTGACGCCCAGCCCCATGGCCAGGATGATGCCGAACAGGGCCAAAGGGTCCCACTCCGTCAAAAACTGGGGCGAATAGATCGTCTGAAAACCCGTCCCTGTGTGCGCGGAAAACATCTGATACATACCCTTGCGCATCAGGACAAAAGGTCCCTTGTAAATCCCCCATTTGGCCAGGCCAAGGGCGACCAAAACGGCGGTCGCTGTCAGCGTCATGAAAAAAGTCCTGATCTCGATATCTCTGATCATTTCCCGCCTGTGACCTGTCCACACCGCGTAATGGAGTTTAAAATTCAGGGAACCCCAGATCATGATAATCAGGGTGATGAGTTCAAAAAGGGGTGATTGATAATAGAGCACGCTCTGGGACATGGGCGTAAAGCCGCCCGTGTCGAAGGCCGCGACAAAAATACAAAAACCGTGGAACAGGGCCTCAGGCGCCGGAAGCCCGACGGAAAAATAAGCGCAAAGGGAAAGCAGGAGCGTGCCGAGGCACAAATAGACAAGACTTACGAACCATATGAATTTCGCCGTCTCCACGACATTGGGAAGGATCTGTTCGTCGCGCGCCTCGCCCACATAAAGGCGAAAAGCGCCGGGGCCGCCTTTGACCAGAAAAGACAACGCGACCACGACAATGCCCTGGCCTCCCAAAAACTGCAGAAAATGCCTCCAGAGGTTGGCGCCGTGAGAAAGATGGTCGAGGTTCTGGACAAGGCTTAAGCCCGTGGTCGCGAGGCCGGACATGGATTCAAAACAGGCGTCCAGATAAGACTTCCAGTGCCCGCTCAAATGCAGGGGCACGGCGCCCAGAAACATGCAGACCAGCCAGGCCATAGACACAACGACCATTCCGTGCATCCAGGTGACGTCGACGTCGCGTTCGACGCGGGCGCCGACAACCAGAATGAACCCGACGGACAGGGACACAAAAAGACCTATGGCAAAATCGAAAACGGGAACCAGTTCTCCGTAGGCCAGCGAAACCAGGAGGGGGAGGGCCATCATGAGCCCGAATCCCAGGACGATCTTTCCCAGGAAAAAAAGAATGATGCGCAGATCCAGGACTTGCGGTTTGAGAATCATCGATAAAGGAAAGAAGCGGCCAGGCAAAGCGCCCCTGTCCAGACGATCAAGACCAGGCCGAAAAAAATTTCATAACAAATGCCCGAGACGATGTGGAACGCGTTGCGCAGGCGGATGTTCATCGCAGATCTCCGATCAGGGCCTTCAAAAGCTGCTGCTCGTTTTCAATGAGGGTCAGGGCGATAATATCGTCCCCCGGCTCAAGCACGGTGTTGCCCTTGGGCACGACGACCTCGTCTTTGCGGATGATGGAAACAAGCACGGAGTCCGGCGGCAGAACGAGCTCATTCAAATTTTTGTGTATGGCGGGCGATTCGTCCGTCAGGTCCACCCTGACGATCGCCAGCTTTCCTCTTTTGAAACTCATGAGGTTGACGAAATCGGTGAAAGACACCTCTTCTTCAATGATCTTGGCGATGATCTTGGTCGCGTCGATCGGGATATCCACGCCCAGCTCGCTGAAGGTGTGTTCATTGGCCGGATCATTGATGCGCGCGACGGTGCGTCTGACGCTGTACTTTTCCTTGGCCAGCTGACAAATGACCAGGTTATCCTCGTCGTCTCCGGTCACCGCGGCCAAAACATCGGCGCGCTCAATATGCGCTTCCTGCAGGTATCTCAATTCGCAGGCATCGCCGTTGATGATGATCATGTTGGGCGTTTCCGCCAGCTTGCGGCAGCGTTCGGCGTCCTTCTCTATGATAACGACCGTGTGCCTGTCTTCCAGAAGACGCTGGGCCAGGAAGTGCCCTACCTTTCCGGCACCCGCGACGATGATATACATGAACAGACCTTTCTACGCTCTATTGCGCTCCGAATATCTTTTTGATCTTATCAATAGCGCTGATGCGCACGATGCCGTAAATCTTATCGCCCAATTCCAGATATGTGTCCGGCAAAGGGACCAGGATGTCCTGTCCGTGCTGGTCGCATTTCTTCACAATCGTGCAGATGATGAATTCATTGGCGATGGCGGCCTCGGAGGCCGTCTTGCCGGCCATCTTATCGTTCACGTTCAATTCGATGACGCCTAAATCGCCCGTTTCGATCAAAAAACTCGAGAGCCTTTTGTCGAGCAGTTTGTCGCGGATCATGGAGGCGAAAAGGACCGTTCCGCTCAAAATCTCCAGGCCCAGCGTTTCATAGATGTGGGCCCTGGCAGAATCGTAAACGCGGGCGATTACGCGCGGGACATGGAATATCTTCTTGGCCACCTGAGAGGCCATGATGTTGGTGTTGTCCCCGTTCGTCAGGCTGCAAAAGGCGTCCGCCTTTTCGATGCCGGCCTGGCGCAGGACATCGAGCTCGAATCCGTTGCCCAGAAGGGTCAGGCCGTTGAAAGACGACTCCAGCCTCTTGAAGGATTCCGGATTCTTGTCCACGACGACCACGTTATGGCCTTCCTCGGAAAGCAGGGAAGCGACCTGGGCCCCCACACGACCGCACCCGACGATCACGACATACATTTTCACTCCTTAAAATCCCAGATCCGCGATTCGATTCCCGCGGGGAATTTATTTTTTAAGATTTCGCCCCTGCTGTTTCGACCAGCTTCAAAAAAGCCGCTGTGTCATTGACGGCCATTTCCGCGATGATCTTCCTGTCCAGCGTCACGTTGGCCTTCTTAAGTCCGTTCATCAGCAGAGAATACGTGGTTCCTGACTGGCGGCACGCCGCGTTGATCCTGGCGATCCACAAAGACCGGATCTCTCTTTTTTTGACCCTGCGGTCACGCGTGGCGTAACCCCTGGCCCGGTCCACGGCTTCCTTGGCCATACGGTATCTGCGGGAACGGTCCCCCTGGCGGCCCTTGGCCTCCTTCATGATCTTTTTCTTACGGGCCCTGGTGGCCACGTTGTGCTTGACTCTAGCCATATGGCAACATCCTCCTTATACGCCGGGTCTCGGTCTTGCTCACCAATGCGAGCTTTCTGAGATGCCGCTTGCGCTTGCTGGTCTTCTTGGTCAATATGTGCCCTTTGAACGCCCGGGATCTTTTGTATTTCCCTTTGGCCGTCCGTTTGATTCTCTTGGCAACGGATTTATTCGTTTTCAGCATAACCCTCCCTCTTCTTTCCACTGATCGAAGCAAAAAAAGTCCCGGTCACCCCCGGTCCTCTCCTCATTCTTCTAAGATCGGCCCTCTATTTTGGGGCCACAACCATTGTAATGAAACGGCCTTCCAGGGTCGGAGAATGTTCCACCGTGCCCGCGTTCTGCGCGTCCTGGATAAAACGGTCGACGACGCGCCGGCCGATGTCCTTGTGCGCCATTTCGCGGCCGCGGAACATGAGGGTCACCTTGACCTTATTGCCCTCTTTCAAAAACTCAAGCATGTGCTTGAGCTTGATGTGATAGTCATGCTCTTCGATATTCGGCTTGACCCTGATCTCCTTGATCTGGAAGTGTTTCTGGTGTTTTTTAGCTTCGCGCTCCCGCTTTTCCTGCTCATATTTATACTTGCTGAAATCCATGATGCGGCAGACCGGCGGCTTGACCTGGGGCGCGACTTCGACCAAATCCAGTTCGTATTTGGCCGCCAGGTCCAAACCCGTCCTGACGGACACAACGCCCAGCTGTTCGCTTTCGGGGCCGATGACGCGAATTTCGGGAGAGCGGATCTTTTCGTTGACTCGGACAAACTTTTTAATGCGGCACCTCCTGTTTTCAAGACTCGCTGGAGACGGGCGGCCTCGTTTTTGGTTATGTCAGGTCTTTGACTTGACCTCTTCCTCCAAATGCCTGATGAAAGCCTCCACGGACATGGTCCCCAAGTCCCCCCTCCTTTTGCTGCGCACGGAAACCGACTGGGCCGCAGCCTCGCGGCCGCCAACGACGGCCACATAGGGGATCTTGTTCACCTCGGCATTGCGGATCTTTTTATTGAATGTCTCTGACGAATCGTCGACGCTCACGCGCAGGCCGTGATTTTTGAGCGCCTCCTCCACCGTTCGCGCGTACGCCTGGAGTTCTGGCTTGACCCCAACGACAACCACCTGCTCGGGCGCCAGCCACAGAGGAAAGGCCCCGGCGTAATGCTCGATGAGCGCCCCGGTGAACCTTTCCAGGCTGCCGAAAATCACGCGGTGCAGCATCACGGGCCTGTTGTTTTTCCCGTCGGAACCGACATACGCCAGATCGAAATTTTCAGGCAGGGCGAAATCGCACTGCACGGTCGCGCACTGCCACAGCCGGCCCAGGGCGTCTTTGAGCTTCACGTCGATCTTGGGCCCGTAAAAGGCGCCGTCTCCCTCATTGACGTCAAAGGCCAGGCCTTTTTCCAAAAGAGAGGACCGCAGGGCTTCGGTCGCCTTCTGCCAGTCCTCATCGTTGCCGATGGACTTCTTTGGCCTCGTGCTGAGCTCAATATGAAAATCCTGAAACCCGAAAACCTTCATGGCGTCGAACACAAAATCCAAAACGCCCTTGATCTCGGACTTGACCTGTTCCGGCAGGCAAAAAATATGGGCGTCATCCTGCGTGAAGCTTCTCACCCGCAAGAGCCCGTGAAGCACGCCGCTTTTTTCAAAGCGATAGACTGTTCCCAGCTCAAACAGCCTTAAAGGCAGATCCCTGTAGCTGCGAGTCTTCGATTGATAGATCAGAATATGCCCCGGGCAGTTCATGGGCTTGACCGCGTAATCCTGCCCGTCGATGGACAACCGGTACATGTTTTCCGCGTAATAGTCCGCGTGTCCCGAGATTTTCCAAAGGTCCCACTTCAGCACATGGGGGGTTATGACCATCTGATACCCGCGACGCATGTGCTCCTGCTTCTCGTATGTTTCAAGGATATCGCGAAGGATGGCGCCCTTGGGATGATAAAACGCCATGCCCGGTCCGGCCTTTTCCTGATAAATGTCAAAAAGCTCCAGCTCTTTGCCCAGCTTCCTGTGGTCCCGCTTTCTGGCTTCTTCCAGGACACTAAGCCGCTGCTTCAGGTCTTTCTCGTTGTCAAAGGCCGTGCCGTAAATCCTCTGCAGCATGGGATTGGTCTCAATCCCGTGCCAATAAGCCCCGGCAATGGACAAAAGCTTGAAAGCCTTGATCTGCCCTGTGCGCTCCAGATGAGGCCCGCGGCACAAATCCACGAAGTCATCGCCTGTGCGGTAAATGGAGACCGTGTCACCCGGGATATCCTCGATCAACTCCAGCTTGTAGCTTTCCCCCAAAGAACGAAAAAGGTCCCTGGCCTTCTCTTTGCTCAAGTCTTCGCGACGGAAGGGCTGATCTTCCTGAATGATGCGCAGCATCCGGCTTTCGATGCGCTCCAGGTCTTCAGGAGAAAAAGCCTCCTTTTTGTCAAAATCGTAATAAAACCCGTCCTCAATCGACGGCCCGATGCCCAATTTTGCGTCAGGCCAAAGGGATTTGACGGCCTGGGCCAGCACATGAGAACAGCTATGTCGGAGCAAATTCAAATCCATGAAAAGAGATATCCTTAAATCCGGGACACATTTCTCCGAAAGGAACCATTGCCCCGAACCTTAAAACGCTCGATTATTTTCTCGTGAACCGCCGGAGGCGCTCGGGCATTTGCTCCAGAATCTTTTGCCTCGAGCTTTACTCTGCTTGATCATTTCCTCATAACCGGGGCAGAGGCGATTCGGAAATGCTCTTCGCAAAGCTCAGGCATTTGCTTCAGAATCTTTTGCCTCGAGCTTTACTCTGCTTGATCATTTCCTCATAACCGCCGGAGGCGATTCGGAAATGCTCTTCGCAAAGCTCGAGACACATTTCTCCAGAGGAGAAATGTGGGCGCGACAGGACTTGAACCTGTGACCCCTTCCATGTCAAGGAAGTACTCTAACCAACTGAGCTACGCGCCCTCAAATCCTCAACCTCTTAGATCCTTAAATCCTGATTCCTAATTCTGTTTTATGCCGGGAGAGGGACTTGAACCCTCAAGGCCTTGCGGCCGACGGATTTTAAGTCCGTTATGTTTGCCATTTCATCATCCCGGCGAAAAAAGATTCTCCCGCTTCTGTAACCTCTCACGAGAACTCATCCGATCGCGAAAAAATCAAGGCGCGAGTCGGGATCGAACCGACGAATAGAGGTTTTGCAGACCTCTGCCTTACCACTTGGCTATCGCGCCGCTATCTTTTTTTGCCAATCCTGGACAGGACCGCCGCTACGATGTCTTCGGGCTCGCTCATCCGGCCTTCTCCGACGGAACCGCAGGCCAAACGCCCGCTCCTGGGCCCCAAAAATTCAAAGCCGGTCCTTTTCAGCCGAGCGATGTTGTCCCGCACGATCGTATTGGCATACATCCCGTCGTTCATGGCCGGAGCCAGGAACACGGGGGCCCTGGTCGCGGTCACGACGCAGGTCAAAAGATCATCGCAAATGCCTGCCGCCAGCTTTCCGATGACATTGGCCGTGGCAGGAGCGATGAGCACAAGATCCGCCTGCTCGGCCAAAGAGACATGCTCGATGTCCCAGGCCTCCGGCGGATCAAACAACGATCGAAGAACTTTCCGGCCCGAAAGGGCCTGGAACGTCAAAGGCGCGACAAAGGCCTCGGCCTCGCGCGTCATGATCACGTGGACCCCGGCGCCTTTTTGTCTCAAAAGGCTTGTGATATGGGCCGCCTTAAAAGCCGCAATGCTGCCCGTGACGCCCAAAACCACGCAAGGGGATGTCTTCATCTTGTTCACGCGGACTTTGTTTCCTTCATCTCAATCTTGCCGTCTGCGATCTCCTGCATGGCCTGCGTCGTCACCTTGTATTCAGACGGCGTTTCCACCAGTTTGGGCGAACCTTCCGCCAATTCCAAAGCCCTGCGCGAAACCAGGATCACCAATTTATACATGCTCCCGTGGCTTTTATCGATCAGCTTCTCTAAAGGAACGTAAGGCATACTCCTCCTCGCACATTTTGGCCGTTAAAATACTCTTGATTTTCCGTAAAGCCTCTTGAATCCTGTCGTTAACAACGATGTAGTCATATTGCTTCATGTGGGAAAGCTCTATTTTAACACGCTTGAGGCGTTTTTCTATGTCTTTTTTGCCTTCCGTGGACCGCCCTTTCAGACGCAGGGAAAGCGCGCCGGGCTGCGGGGTCAGGAGAAAAATCGAAAATACCCGGCAACGGCCCAGCTGCCTGCGGACCGTTCTGGCGCCTTTGACATCGATGCACAACAGGACGTCCTTCTTGCGCCTGCGCGCCTCCTCAAGAACAGACCGGGGCGTGCCGTAATACGACCCGAAAATTTTTTCATACTCAAGAAACGCTTTTCTGCCGGCCATCTTCCGGAATTCATCCGGCGTTACGCGGCGATAATCATGCCCGTTCTTCTCCTGAGGCCTCAAAGCCCGTGTCGTGTAGGACACGGACCGCATAATCCGCTTTTTCCAAAAAGGGTCCCTGAGCAGGGCCTGGCACAGAGTGGTCTTTCCGGAACCCGACGGCCCGGAGACAATCCAGACCAGAGGCCCGGCCGCAGCGTTACTCGACATTCTGCACCTGTTCGCGGATCTTTTCGATCTGGTCTTTGATCATAACGACCTGGTAGGCCACGTGTTTTTCCTGGACTTTGGCGCCGAGAGTATTGATTTCCCGCTGGAGTTCCTGGGCGATAAAATCCAGGATCTTGCCCTTGGGCCCGGGCATCCGGACATGCTTGCCGAAACTGCTGAGATGGAACTCGATGCGCGTGACTTCCTCACCGACGTCCGTGCTGCGCATAAACCCTTCCAGGGCATCCGGCGCCATAGTCCGCCGGTTCGCTTCGATGACATCGCGGACCCTTTTTTTGATCAGACCCATTTTGGACGTGATAGCTCCCGCGCATCGCTCCAGGTCTTTTTTCAGGGCCGCGCCCTCCCGCCTCTTCATCTCCACAAGCCTGCCGAGCGCCTCTGCGAGGGCCGACTTCAGCAGCGCTTCCTTATCCTTAAACCGCAGCTCTTCCTTGCGGTAATTCAAAACCCCGGGGAGAGCCACCAGGGACGAAACACTGATGCGCTCATCGATCTTCAGCCGGCGCCGCAGGCCTTCGAGAACTTTGTAATATTTATCGATAAGCCTTTCGTTCAAAAGAATATCCTCGGCGGCCTCATTGATATGCGTGACGGAAACCGTCAGGCGGCCCCGCTTAATGGTCTTCAAAATACGGCTGCGGAACTCCCCTTCCATATGCTCAAACGCGGGCGGCAGATGAAATTGCGTTTCGCAATACCTGTGGTTGAGCGATTTGATGGTGATGATAAAGCGTTCGCCCTTTTTCTCCGCCTGCGCCTGCCCGAATCCCGTCATGCTGACAATCATCGCCACACCTTCTTTTCCCGGCTTTCCGCAACCGTTGTCGTCGGATATAAATCCACGATGATCTCTTCGGGGTCAAACCACAGCTTGATCTCGCGCTCGGAATCCTCGGGGATCGCCGAGACGTGGACCACATTTTCATAAATGCCCCGGGTCGTGATGCGCCCGAAAGAGCCGCGGATCGACACGGAATCAGCCTCCTCGGGGTTCGTGGCGCCCGCCAACGCGCGGCATTTCGTGATCGCCGACGGCCCCCAGTAAACCAGGGCCATGACCTTCCTGCGGTCATGAAACTCGCCCATGAGATAGCGCAAAACATCGTCGAAGAACGGCTTGTCCTTGAGATGCTGGTAATGTTCCGCGGCGAGTTCCCTGGTCACCCGGACCATTTTGGCGGCGACGATCTCAAGTTTTGTTTCCGAAAGACGCGTCAGGATATTTCCCGTCAGGGATTTTTTTAATCCGTCGGGCTTGATCAAAATCAAAGTGGCCTGATTCTCCATATTTCTCCTTGTCGTATGAGGTATTTAAAAAAGACGGCCTTAAGAGGCCTTGCGCAAAATCTTCAAGATCCGCTCTCGGTCTTCGTCCGAATAATATTCAATTTGGATCTTGCCTCTTTTTTTAGAAGCCAGGATCCTGACCTTCGTTCCCAGGGCGCGCTGCAGCTGATTTTCAAGATCGGCGATATAGGGATCTCTGTCCTTGGGCGCCCTCCTTGATTTTACCGAAAGTGATTTTCTCTGAACAATATAATTCTCTAACTCTCTTACAGACAAAGAGTTAGATAAAACCAACTGTGTCAGTTTGATTTGCTGGGCCACGCTTTCCAGACCCAAAAGGGCCTTGCCATGGCCAAAAGACAACTTCCCGGCGGCAATGGCCTTCTGCACCTCAGCGGGCAAATTCAAAAGACGCAGGATATTGGCGACGGTCGAACGGTCCTTGCTGACCGCCCGGGCGATATCTTCCTGGGTGAGGGCGAATTCCTTGGCCAATCTTTGAAACGCATGCGCCTCCTCCATGGGATTCAATTCCTGACGCTGAATATTCTCAACAATGGAAAGGATGAGCGCTTCCTGGTCGCCGACGTCCCTGATGACGACCGGAACTTTGGCCAGTTTCAACTGGCAAGCCGCGCGATACCGGCGTTCTCCGGCGATAATCTCATATCCCGCCGGGACGCGGCGCACAAGGATCGGCGCCAAAACGCCCTTCTCCTTGACGGAGGCCACCAGTTCCCTGAGTTGTTCCTCGTCGAAGTTGGCCCTTGGCTGATACTTGTTAGGGACGAGCCGGCCTGTTTCGACAAAGGTGACACCCTTGTCCTCGCCGGCCCCATGAGCGGCCTCTTTGGCCCCTTCCAGAGGGATCTCTTTTTTCAGCACGTCCTCGACGGACCGTCCGGATGAAATCAACGCTGATAATCCTCTGCCGAGCGCTTTCTTTTCCATGAATTCTCCGTTCTCCTTCAAAAAGCCTTTGGTCAGGTTTGTGACGGCGTCGCGTCGGCAGGCGCGTCCTGCCCCCCAGCGGGGCTTATGCCCGCAACTTCTTTTGCCAGCGCGCCGTATTTTTGCGCTCCGATAGAATTTTTATCATATTGAAAAATGGACTTCCCGAATCCAGGGGCCTCTGACAAGCGGATGCTTCTTGGGATAATGGTCTCGAAAACCCTGTCCTGAAAAAAATTTCTGGTCTCATTGATGACTTCTGTGGTCAGGTTTGTCCGGAAGTCCGCCATAGTCAAAAGCACCCCTTCAATCTGCAGAAGAGGGTTTAAATTTTCTTTGATGAGATTTATGGTTTTGGTCAGCTGGCCCAGACCTTCGAGCGCGTAATATTCACACTGGACAGGGATAAGTACAGAAGTAGCTGAAACTAAAGAGTTTAGGGTAAGCAGACCCAATGAAGGCGGGCAATCAATAATGATATAATCAAATTCCTCCCTGATGGATTCCAGGGCTTTTTTAAGTCTCCCCTCCCTCTCCTGCTCTTCTATTAATTCGACTTCCGCTCCGATAAGATCGATGTTCGAAGGAATCAAAAACAGATTTTCGGTGGATGTTTTCTGGATAACATCTTTGATAGCCGTGTGGTCTATCAAAATGTGGTAAAGAGATTTTTCAATGGCATTCTTATCTATGCCAAGGCCGCTGGTTGAATTTCCCTGCGGGTCAGAATCGACGAGAAGAACACGTTTTCCCTCGACCGCAAGATAGACGGACAAATTGATGGAAGTCGTCGTCTTGCCTGTGCCTCCCTTTTGATTACAAATCGCGATAATTTTAGTCATGATTGAGCATTCTCGGCGCCATCTATAGATGTATCTTTGATAAATGGAAAATATAAGGCAACCATGCTTGTGCTTGATCGGTTAACTGTGAAAGCGGCCTCTGCCTCACAAAAACCGTTAATGAACCAGGGGCCGGGCAGATTGTTTCGAGGAAATACTCTTTTTGCAGAAGGTCTTGTTTCATATTGTTCTACGTGGAACAATCTTGTCTTGTTCACAATGTTCCACGTGGAACATTTTAACACAGTCACTACGTGTTTCAAGCTTTTTTCTTCGTATCTCTTTTGGATATCGTTGCTAATATCTTTGCCGGCTTTGCCCCGCTCATGCCAAAAAGACCCTTTTGTTCTTCAGACAAAACCTTGATCTTCAAGCCTGACCTGGGCACCTTAAGAATGCTCATGGCCTTTTTAACAGCTTCTTGCAGGGTCTTGCCCTCAACTTCTATTTCTGTCGGGAAATTTTCCATTGAAAAACCAGCATAAGCAGGCTATTGACAAGCCAGTACAACACCAGACCTGAAGACATTCGATAGAACAAGAACCCAAAAATAACAGGCATCATGAACATCATGATCTTTTGCTGGTCAGCAGCCGTGCCTGTCATGGTTTTTGCGCCCATAGAAAGCTTTTGTTGAAGAAACATGATGAATGCCATCAGGATAGGTAAAATATTGATTTCGTTTCCAATAAAAGGGATCGTTTTTGGCAAAATGACCAGCCTATCCGGCGAGGAAAGATCCTTTATCCAGAGAAAATGCGCTCCTCTAAGTTGAGGAAAACGCATCAAAAGCTGATAAAGCGAGAAGAAAACTGGAATTTGAAGCAACATGGGAAAACATCCGCCCAGGGGATTAACCTTTTCTTCCTTATATAACTCCATTGTCGCTATTTGGAGCTTCTGGGGATTATCCTTATATTTAGCCCTTAGGGCTTCAATTTTAGGTTGCAAAGCCTGCATCTTCCTCATGGATGTCATGCTTCTAAAGGAAAGAGGGAAGAGCAGGAAATAAATAACAGTTGTTATGGCAATTATGGACCATCCCCAGTTGTGCAAAAGCCTGTGGATAACGGTGAGTAAAGAGAGGATGGCTTTGGCGATCAGGTCAAAAAACCCAAAATTGACAACTCTTTCCGCGCCTTTACCAAGGTTGACCAAAATTCTCTCATCTTGAAGCCCCACAAAGAGTTTGAATGAATTTTCTATTCTTTCCTGGGACTTTGGAGCCTCATTGGCAACATGCAGAGAAATATAGGGCGTTTTCCCGGACACCCCGATCACGCCTTTCTCAATTAAAAACTGAGGAACAAACACAGAACAAAAATACCTATCCCGCATGCCTGCCCATTCAACCCTGTCCTGGATCTCTTTGGGCGTTTTTAAGCCGAAAACGGCTTTTCTTGAAACAACATTTCTGCTCTGAAAAAAGGCCTCATAATATCTTTCATTAGCCGCATCACTTTTATTTGCGCCTATCATGGAACAAATAATGTCATAACTTATTTCACTAGAATATGTTACATTAGAAATAATGATGTCCAGGTCCATGGTTCCGTCGTCTTTTGAACGGAATATTTTCTTGATAATGGTCCCGTCAGCCTCTTTGTAGGAGAATTCCAGCCCCTTGGGCAAAGCAGTTAAGGCAAAGTCGTACTCCTGCCATTGGGGGACCAGGCCGATATCCTTCAAATCCAGATTAACATCAAAAGTCTTATCGTGTATCGAATGGATGTAGGCGCCGCGCCTGGAGAAAAGCAGGATCAAATCGCCGCTCTCAAATCGATATAAATCATTTTCATTTAAAGACTTAGGGATAATTTGAGTTTTCTGATCAGGAGGGATAGCGGGGGTTACCAAAGGCTGACCCACAGCCTCTTCATTCATAACATCTTGAACAACAACAGGTTTCGGTTTCGGGACAAGGGCGGAATAAGCCAGCAGGACCAGAAACGAAAGGGCTATAGCCAAAAAAAATCTTTTTTCCATAAAGTTATGTGAGTGGGTCGTGGCCGCCGCAAGACAGAGGATGGCAACGCAAAATGCGCCTTAAACCCAGCCATGAACCTCGCCAACAACCGTACTTTTCCACGGCCTGGGCGAAATAGAGGGAACAGGAGGGAGTAAACCGGCAGCTTGCCGGAACCAGGGCTGAACCGCAGGCCCTGTAGATCTTCAACAAAGTCAACAGGACGCGTTTCATAATTAGACGGACAGTTTGTGCCTACCCTTTTGCCGCCTGGCTTTCAGGACCAGCCGTCCTTTTTTGCTTTTCATCCGACGACGAAATCCGTGCTTTCGCTTACCGACGATCTTGGTAGGTGTCTTTAACGTATATTTCATAGTTCGGCAATTATAACATACGCGGCAATGAAGTCAAGAATTTTATGCGCCCCCCGATCGTTTTCTTCCGAAAAAAATATTTCCCTTTGCGCTTAAGTTGTGTTCTCCCAAGATTTTTTTCTTCTGTAAAAAATTTTGCGGCCCAAAATTTGCTTGCAAAGTTTAGGCGCTGTCATTATAATAAACCCTCAGTCCGGCGGAAACAGCGCTTTACGCCTGTGGATAAAGCTGTGGACGCTGTGCATAACTTCCCCGGGGCCGAAACGCTCCTCCACTCCTAACGAGCTTAAACATTTAATGACAGAGAATCCAGTCGCGATCTGGCAGCAGGCTGTGCAGGCGATCCGGGCCAAAGTAGGAGAGAGCGCCTACGAAGCCTGGATCAAGCCCATCCAACCCAGGGCCCACTCGGACGCAGAGATCATCCTTGAGGTGCCTAACGATTTTTTCCGGGAATGGCTCCTGCAGCATTACGACCCTCTCATCCGGGAATCGCTCAAGGCCTCCGGGGACGAACGTTCCGTCACCTACGCGACAAACCCCGCTTTGACCGTGGAGAGAACGGTCAAACCGCCGTCGCCGGCAAACCCGACGGCTGCCCGGGAACCCGCCGGGCCGTTCATCCTGAACCCCAAATATACCTTTGAAAATTTTGTCGTAGGCCCTTCCAACAGATTCACGCACGCCGCCTGCCTGTCCATCGCCGATTCCCCGGCCAAGGCCTACAACCCTCTTTTTATTTACAGCAAGGTCGGCCTCGGCAAAACCCACCTCATGCAGGCCATCTGCCATCGCATCCGCCGCAACAACCCGGCGGCGCGATTTTATTACACCACGTCCGAGCGGTTCACCAACGAATTGATCGGCGCCATCCAGCACAGGTCCACGGCGCAGTTCCGCGAAAAATTCCGCAATGTGGACGTCCTTTTGATCGACGATATCCACTTTCTGGCCAACAAAGAAGCGACCCAGGAAGAGTTTTTTCATACCTTCAACACCCTTTACGACAACCACAAACAGATCATCATCACATCCGACCGGCCGCCGAAGGAAATCCAAAGGCTCGAGGAAAGGCTTGTTTCGCGCTTCAGCTGGGGGCTTGTGACGGACATCCAGCCCCCCGACGTCGAAACCCGCATCGCGATCCTGCGGAAAAAAATCGAACATGAAACCATCCATATCCCCGACGAGGTTTTGCATTTCATCGCGGAGATCATCAAAAGCAATATCCGGGAACTGGAAGGCGCCCTGGTGAAGGTCATCGCCTATTCGCTCCTGGAGGAAAAGACGATCACCCTGGAGATGTCCAAGAGCGTTTTGAAGGACCTCCTGAAAGAGGCGTCCCGCCACATCACGGTTGAAGACATACAGAAAGCGGTCGCGGAATCCTACAAGATCCGTATGGAGGACTTCAAAACGAAAAAAAGGGTTAAAACCGTGGTCGTCCCCAGGCAGATCGCGATGTATTTGACCAGAGAGCTGACATCCATGTCCCTGCCGGAGATTGGCGCGGCCTTCGGAGGAAAGGACCACACGACCGTCCTGCATGCCTGCAAAAAGATCCAAAAAGAAATGGAAAAGGACCAGGATATGAAAATCTCTGTCGAACGCATCAAAATGGATTTTCAACAATAGTTCTTTTTTATCCGCCTTGTTATCCACTGATTTTTTTCTTTTAAACTTAAGGTCAACCGGGCGTTACGGGGTTTTTAACAGAATCCAAAGCCCTTACAACTACTACTTTTATATCTCTTATATCTTTCTTAGGAGGAAGGCATGAAAATACGCGTGGATAAGTCTGAATTACAAAAAGGGATTCAAACGGTAGCCAATGTCATCACACCCAAGAACGTATTGCCTATCCTGGCCAATATCCTCTTTGAAACCCAAAAAAACAAGATCCGGTTGACCACAACCGACCTGGATATGGGCATCTCCATTACCCTCGAGGCGGAAATCGTTGAACCAGGGGCTATGACCATCCCTACCAAAAGGTTAAGCGATATTATTAAGGAAATGTCTTCAGGGACTGTTGTGATCAGCACGCGGAAAAATAACATTGTGGATATCCAGTTGGATAACTGTGAATTCAAGTTGATGGGTCTGCCAAAGGAAGAATTCCCGAAATTGCCGGAAATTAAAGAAAAAGAAGCGGTTGTTTTCCAGCAGGATGTTTTGAAGAACATGCTGCATTTGACCTCTTTTGCCGTGTCTCATGAGGAAACGCGGTATGTGCTCAACGGCCTTCTTTTGGAATTGAAAAAAGGAAATGGGGAGGAGACCCTGGTGAGATTTGTGGGAACGGACGGCCGCAGACTGGCGGTGGCGGAAACCAGGATGACGCTTAAGCTTCAAAAAGACACCAAAGTCATCATTCCTTATAAGACCGTGCAGGAATTGCTGCGCAATCTCAAAGATGAGGGCGAGGTTGCCATCATTATCAGTCAGAACCAGGTCTTTTTTGAAATGGACGGCGCGGTCATCATCTCCCGCCTGATCGAAGGAGACTTCCCGGACTATCAGCGCGTGATCCCGGTTCCGTCGGCGTCCAGGGTCAGGATGAACAAAGAACATTTTGTCCTGGTGTTGCGCAGGGCCAATCTTTTGACGACCCCGGACTTTCAGGCCGTAAAATTCGAGTTGTTCAAAAACAAGCTCGTGGTTTCCAAGGCGACCCCGGATGTGGGGGAGTTTAAGGAAGAGATTCCGCTGGAATACGGCGGCAAGGAAATGGTGATCGGGTTCAACCCCAATTATTTCCTGGATGTTCTGCGGAACTGGCGCGAAGACGAATTTGTCCTGGAATTCATTGATTCCGAAAAACCCGGGGTCGTGCGTTCGCAGGACTATGTTTATATTGTCCAGCCCATGAGGCTCGCGTAAATGGAAGGGATCAAAAGCGTTCTGTCCTCTGTCCTGAAAGATTTGACGCGTCAGCAAAAAGAGCGAAATCTCGACGGAGTGCAAGCGGCCTGGGAACGGGCGGCCGGAAAGGCCGCGGTCAGGCACACCCGCATCACGAATTTGACAAAAGACAAAATTCAGGTTAATGTAGATAGTTCGGCGTGGCTGTATCAGCTGAATTTGAAAAAACAGGCGATGGAAAAAGAACTTTACCGGCGGCTGAAGATCAGGGAGATCCGCCTGCGGCTCGGCGATGTGAGGGAGGATAATGGTCGAAGATAACAAAAAGTATGATGCCAGGACCATTCAGGTCCTGGAGGGGACGGACGCGGTCCGGATGCGTCCGGCGATGTATATCGGAGATACGACAAGCCGGGGCCTGCATCATCTGGTGTATGAAGTCGTGGACAATTCTGTCGACGAGGCCCTGGGCGGATTCTGCAAAAAGATCAACGTTGTCGTCCATCAGAACCAGAGTGTGAGCGTCATCGATGACGGCCGGGGGATTCCCGTGGATATTCACGCCACGGAAAAAAAGCCCGCCGTGGAAGTCGTGTTGACGACCCTGCACGCCGGAGGAAAATTCGACCATCGCGTTTACAAGGTTTCCGGCGGTCTCCACGGCGTGGGCGTCAGCGTCGTCAACGCGCTGGCCGAGTGGCTGGAGGTCGAGATCCGCAGGGACGGCAAGGTTTATCATCAGCGCTATGAGCGCGGCAGGACGGCCTCCAAATTAACGGTCATCGGCAAGGCCAAGACGACCGGGACCCAGGTGACCTTCAAGCCGGACAAGCAGATTTTCAAGGCCATCGACATGTCCTACGACATCCTGGCGAACCGGCTCAGGGAACTGGCCTTTTTGAACAAAGGCCTGGCCATCGGGCTTAAGGATGAACGCTCGGACAAAGAAACCGAATTTTGTTTCAACGGAGGCATTGTTTCCTTCGTCGAACATCTCAACAAGAACAAAAACCCTCTGCACAACAAGGTGCTTTACGTCGAGAAGGGCGCCAGCGACATGGTCCTGGAGCTCGGCCTGCAATACAACGACAGTTACGCCGAAAACATTTTCACGTATGCCAACAATATCAACACGATAGAAGGCGGAACCCACCTGAGCGGTTTTAAGTCCGCCCTGACGCGCGCCATCAATCAGTATGTGAAAAGCAAGAACCTTTTGAAGGATTCCAGCGCGTCAATTTCCGGCGACGATGTCCGGGAGGGCTTGACCGCCGTCATCAGTCTTAAGATCCCCAATCCCCAGTTTGAAGGACAGACCAAGACCAAGCTCGGCAATTCCGAGGCGGAAGGATTTGTCGCTTCCCAGGTTTTTGATTTTCTGACCACGTTTTTTGAAGAGCATCCCTCTGTCGCCAACAAGATCGTTGAAAAAGCGGTCCTGGCGGCCCGCGCCCGCGAGGCGGCCCGCAAGGCGCGCGAACTGACGAGGCGCAAGGGGGCGCTCGAAGGGCTGTCTCTTCCCGGAAAACTGGCGGATTGTTCGGAAACGGACGCTTCGATGTCCGAGCTTTTTATCGTGGAAGGCGATTCCGCCGGCGGCTCTGCCAAGCAGGGCAGAGACAGGCGTTTTCAAGCCATTCTCCCCATCAAGGGAAAGATCCTGAATGTCGAAAAATCCAGGCTGGACAAGATCCTGAACAATGAAGAGATCCGCACCATCCTGACAGCGCTGGGGACCAGTGTCGGGGAGGAATTTTCCCTGGAAAAACTCCGATATCACAAGCTCATCATCATGTGCGACGCGGATGTGGACGGTTCCCATATCCGAACCCTTCTTTTAACCCTGTTTTTGAGACAGCTGCCTAAACTCATAGAGAACGGCCATATCTACATCGCCCAGCCGCCGCTTTACAAAATTAAACGCGGCGCGCGGGAAGAATATATCCAGACAGAAGAACAGATGAACCAATTGATGTTAGATATTGGAAGAGAAGGACTTAAATTTACTATTCTTTCCGAAAAGAAAACCCTTAATGACCCCCAGTTCAAAGAATTGCTCGAATGCCTGGTGCAATTGGACAGATTCGGGCTGCATTTAGAGAAAGATGGAGTGGATCTTGAAAAATTAGTTGAAAATAGACAGAAAGGTTCCAAAAAATTGGCAATTTATATGGCCAAAGTGGAGGGAGATACCCACTTTTTATTTTCTGACGCCCAGCTGGCCAAGCTTTCCGAATCAATTAAAGGAGATAAAGGGGATTTCCGGCATGTGGAAATATACGATGCCGAAGACATTGAAAAGATCATCGCAAGGATTGAAAAGCTGGGCATTCCCATTGAGACCTATTTTGCCAAAGCCAAGCCCAAGGAATCGGGTCAGAAAAAAACCAAGGCCTGTTTCAAGCTCTCCAATGATGTGGAGGTGGAGTTCTACGCGCTCAAGGACGTTCTGGACCACGTGCGCGAACTGGCAAAAAAGGGCATGTCCATGCAAAGGTACAAAGGTCTGGGCGAAATGAATCCGCAGCAGTTGTGGGATACGACCATGGACCCGGAGCGGAGGACCATTTTAAAAGTCGTTCTGGAAGACGCGATCGAGGCGGACGAGATTTTCACGATCCTGATGGGGGACCAGGTGGATCCCCGGCGGGAATTTATCGAGAAGAACGCGCACCTTGTCAGGAATCTGGACGTTTAAGGTACAGCCGCATTTGGGAAACAAGGACCTCGTCGTTTGGTTTCCGCGCCCCAAAATCGATTTGCGGAATTAAGAAGGAGGATTTTATGAGCGTTACCGCCTCTGCTGTTTTTTATCCTCTGGCTGCCTTTGGCTCAGGCCTCAGCCTTTGGGCGCGCAACCTGATCCCCGTGGTGGCTCTTTACGGAGTCAATGTTTTCGCCTTGAGGATCCTTCAGCTTTCGCTGAGGTTTGCCAATCCTGTTCCCCAAGGCCGGCTGGGAATGTTTCTGGCCGTGTTTTTGGGCATCGAAGCCCTGGCCGTCATCATCGTGGGCGCGTTCGTTTCGCTTCTGGTCATCCATTTTCTGAAAGCCGGCCAGTCGCAAAGACCTGTTTTTACCGATGTCGTCGAGAACGCCCGGAGGCAGTTTAAGTCTTACCTGGGCTCTGTCGTTCTGCTCGTGGCTTTTTTCGTTGTCGGGATTTTTCTTTCCAGCGCCTTTCTGACCGCCGGGCATTTTTTTTACGCGTTCCATCCGGGGACCCGGTTCGGCTTGGGGATATTGCTGGCGGCCAGCACGATTGCCGTGGCTTCGGCCATCGCCCTGGTCTGGTATGGATTTTATTTCACCCTCAGCCCCCTGGTTGCGGCCTTTGAAGGCAAGCCGTTGGTGGAGTCGTTTCGCGAAAGCCGTTCCCTGATCCGGGGGAACGCCGTGCGCTACGGGTTTTTGTTTGTCATGTTTTTGGCGATGTATATGGTTTTGGGCGTGGCCGTCTATTTTGTTCTCAAAAGCGGCCCTGTCAGCCCCAGGGCCCTCTACGCCATTGATCCTGCCATGGGCGGGTTGTTCGGCCCCCTGTGGCTGTCTTTATGGCTGGTGAGCTACCAGCGTTTGGCCGCGGCCAAGGCCGTCAGAAAAGTCTGAAGAAAGCGGCGCTGATTGGAACGGCGCCTGATCGAAAACAACCGCAAAAAGGAATTCAAAAAGAATGTACGCGCAAAACGAAAAGATCGTCCCGATTTATATCGAAGAAGAAATGAAGGGCTCTTACCTGTCTTACGCCATGAGCGTCATCGTCGGCCGCGCCCTTCCCGACGTCAAGGACGGGCTTAAGCCCGTGCACCGGCGCATTTTGTTCGCCATGCACGAGTTGAACCTGGATCATTCCAAGCCCTACAAGAAAAGCGCCCGTATCGTCGGTGAAGTGCTCGGCAAATACCATCCTCACGGCGATTCCGCGGTGTACGATACCCTCGTGCGCATGGTTCAGGATTTTTCCCTCAGGTATCCTCTTGTCGACGGACAGGGGAACTTCGGTTCCGTCGACGGAGACGCCGCCGCGGCCATGCGCTACACGGAAGCGCGCCTGGCGGCCATCTCCAACGAAATGCTGGGGGATATCGACAAGGAAACGGTGGATTTTGTCCCCAATTTCGACGCCTCGCTGAAAGAGCCCCTGCTTTTGCCCTCCGCTCTTCCGAATCTTCTGGTGAACGGATCCAGCGGGATTGCCGTCGGCATGGCCACCAACATTCCGCCTCACAATCTTACCGAAGTCGTCAACGGCATAGAACATTTGATCGACCATCCTGAGGCCGAGATCAAGGACCTGATGAAATTCATCAAGGGCCCGGATTTTCCGACCGGAGGGATCATCTGCGGGCGGGACGGCATCAAGGACGCTTATAACACCGGCCGCGGAAAAGTGACCCTGCGCGCGCGCGTGTCCATTGAGCGCCAGAAGAGCGGCCGGGACAATATCCTGATCACGGAAATCCCCTATCAGGTCAACAAGACGTCCTTGATCGAGACCATCGCCGATCTGGTGCAGGACAAGAAGATCGAGGGCATCAGCGATATCCGGGACGAATCCGACAAGGACGGCATGCGGGTCGTCATCGAGCTCAAACGCGACAGCGAGCCCCAGATCGTCCTGAACCATCTCTATAAGCACACCCAGCTGGAAACGACCTTCGGCATCATTTGCCTGGCCCTTGTCGACGCAAGGCCCCGGGTCCTGAATCTCAAGCAGGTCATCAAGTGCTATATCGAGCACCGCAAGGTGATCGTCCGGCGCCGCACGCAGTTTGAGCTGGACAAGGCTTTGCGCCGCGCCCATATCCTGGAGGGTTTAAAGATCGCCCTGAAATTCCTGGACCGCGTCATCAAGACCATCCGCGAATCCAAATCTACGCCGGAGGCGAAAAAGGCGTTGATGAAGAATTTCGATCTTTCCGACCTCCAGGCCCAGGCCATCCTGGAAATGCAGCTGCAGCGCCTGACGATGCTGGAGCGTGATAAGATTGAAAAGGAATATCTGGAATTGCTCAAGCAGATCGAACGGTACCGTTCGATCCTGGCCTCTGAAAAACTGGTGGAGGAGATCATCAAGGAAGAGATGGCCGAACTGAAAAAGAAATTCGGCGATGAGCGCAGGACCGAGATCATCGGCGAGGTGGAAGATATCGAGCTGGAAGACCTGATCGCCGAAGAGGACATGGTGATAACGATCTCGCACGCCGGCTATATCAAGCGGCTGGGGATCAGCTCTTACCGCAAGCAGAAAAGGGGAGGCAAGGGCGTCACGGCCATGGAGACCCGGGAAGAGGATTTTGTGGAACGCCTGTTCATCGCCTCCACAAAGGACTATCTTTTGGTCTTTACGGACCAGGGCAGGCTTTACTGGATCAAGGTCTATGAGATTCCCCTGGCTTCCCGGCAATCCAAGGGCAAAGCTATCATCAATCTCCTGCAGGTTTCCAGCAAGGAAAAAGTGGCGTCTGTCCTGCCGGTGAAAGAGTTTTCCGACGACAAATTCCTGATCCTTTGCACCAAGGCTGGCGTGATCAAGAAGACCGCGCTTTCGGCTTTCGCCAATCCGCGCAAAGGCGGGATCCTGGCGATGGGGCTGGAAAAAGAGGACGCGCTCATGGACGCCAAGATGACCGACGGCCAGCAGGACGTCCTCCTGGCGACGCGCACGGGCAAGGCCGTCCGTTTCCAGGCCAAGCAGCTGCGGGAAATGGGCCGTCAGGCCAAGGGCGTGCGCGGCATCCGCCTGGAGAAAAAAGACGAGGTCGTCGGCATGGAGATCGTTTCTTCGGAGTTGACCAAGACAGGGGCCACGATTTTGACGGTGACGTCCTGCGGGTTTGCCAAGCGGACCTCGATCGATGAGTACCGTGTGCAGTCGCGGGGCGGCAAGGGGATCATCAACGTCAAAGTCACGGAAAAAAACGGAGCCGCCGTGGGCTTAAACTGCGTGTTGCCCGACGACGAACTCATGACCATTACCCAAAAAGGCATGATGGTGCGCTGTCCCGTCAAGGACATCCGGGAAACAGGCCGTAATTCCCAGGGTGTCCGGCTGATGTCTTTGGAAAAAGGCGACGCCGTGACGTCGGTGGCAAAAATCGCGGCCAAAGAGGAAGAGTGAGATCCCGCCGGAGAAAGTGAAAGAACGGGATTGCCGGGAACGCGGCGCCCGTGTATAATCCGTTTCAAGGGCAAGAGGGCGCCCCCGGGTTTTTGAAAACAAATTTTTTCCAGGAAATCGCGGCCCCATCGTCTAGCCTGGTCCAGGACGTGTGGTTCTCAGCCATAAGACACCGGTTCAAATCCGGTTGGGGCTACCATTCCTATTCTTTTCCCGCGCGTTTTGTGTGAAGCAACGCAAGGTTCTGTGTGTTCAAAAGGCGGAACGCTTTCATGCTCAACCCAGCGAAAACCATTCACCATTTCTTCCTTTCTTCCAAGAAAAAATCCCGTCTTTTTAGGTTCGCCATTTGGAATTCTATTGATTTACAAAACAGATTATGCTATAAAGGAACTGTGTCCTAAGGGATATAACTTACGTGTTTTAAAAAACTTAAAGAATAATCAACAACGCTCGTTTTAAGGATTTGGCGGACTTCATTACAGGCAAGAAACAGAGGGTAAATTAAGGAGAGGCCATGGCAAAAAAGTCAGGAATTCTTTTGTCGGTCCTGCTCGCAGGGCTCATGATAGCCGGATGCGATCAGTTGCAGGGAATTTTTAAAACTGATTTTGGGACCAGGTCCAAAACAGGACAGGCCCCTGAGGCCCCCAAAGCCGTTTACGGGACGGAGCTGGCCAAGGTCAACGGAGAGGTCATTACCCTTGAGAGTTTTGACGAGAAGGTGAAAAATCTTACGGCCCTTTCTCCTGAGATCAAGCTGGATACGGCCGAGGCCAAAAAGAATTACCTCAACGATCTCATCACCCAGGAATTGATTTTCCAGGCGGCCCGGTCACGAGGCATGGAAAAGAAAAAAGAAGTGAGGGAAGCGCTGGATGAGTTCCGAAAGGGGATTATGGCCCGGCAGTTGATCCTGGATGAAACCAGGGGAATCACCGTCGAGCCTTCTGAGATAGAAGCGTTTTACAATCAGTACAAACAGGCCTTTGCCGCTCCGCAGGAGATCCGGGCGCGCCAGATCGTCCTGCCTTCCGAGCAGGCCGCCAAGGAAGTCCTGATCCAGCTGCTGCAGGGAGGGGATTTCGCCGCGCTTGCCAGGGAAAAATCAACGGACGCGACCGCGTCCAAGGGCGGGGACCTGGGTTTTGTCAACCGCGCCGAGCAGTTCGACAAGTTCAATGAGGTGATTTCCACGCTTGACGCCGGGCAGGTCAGCCCTATTTTCAAGGGACCCAAAGGTTATTATATCGTCAAGGTCGACGAGGCCAAGGGCGGAGAAGTGCCGAATCTGACCGACGTCCTTCCCGACACGAATATGACGGTTTATGATCAGATCAAGAACGGATTGCTCCAGCAGAAACAGGCGCAGAGGATCCAGGACCTGACGGATAAGCTGAGGCAGGACGCCAAGATCGAGATCAAAGAGGAGCTTTTGCGGTAAGATAACCCTTTGCGCCTGAGCAGGGCTTAAGGGAAATCGGAGGGAAACCTTTAAGTGGATAAGCGTAAAATCAGCGTGATTTTGGCAGCCGTTCTGGCGCTCGTGGCCGTCGTCATGGTCAGGAATTACATCAGCCAGACGGAAAAGAAATATATCAGGGAAGAAAAAAAGGCCTATGTCCTGGTGGCCACGCAGCCCATTCCAGCCGGCGGCACCATTGAGGAATCCATGTTGAAAATGGAGGCCGTCCCCGAACGATACGTCCAGCCCAATGCCATCAGCTCTCCCACCCTTGCCGCCGGCAAACGCACCCTGGCCTCTATTGCCGTCGGAGAACAGATCATGACCACGAAGCTGACCCTGGCTGTCAAAGACACAAGCCTGGCGATGCGCACTCCTCAGGGCAAGCGCGCGATCACGATCACGATCCCTCCGCTGTCGGCTGTCGGCGGGAAGATCCGGCCCGGCGATTATGTCGATGTGATCGGGACCTTTCCTTATAACTCGCAGGTGGACGGCCGCACGGTGACGGAAATGGTCAGCGTGACGCTGTTCCAGAACGTTCTGGTTCTGGGGATGGACGTGGGGGGCGGCGGACCGGCGGAAAGAGGAAAACCGGCGCCCGCGCCCACAGACCTGGTCATTATGCTCGCCTTAACGCCGCGCGAAACCGCGCTTTTGTCGTTTTCTCTTGAACAGCGCGCCCATTTGCGGCTGGTCTTAAGGCCTCCCCTGGAAACCTCTATCGAGCCCGTTCCTCCAGTCGAGGTGAACGCTTTGTGGCAGTATGTCTTCAGCAATCTCGGTCAGGAGTTTATGCAGACCAAGGACGAGAACGTCATGAAACCGCAGGAGAAAAAGCAGGAGCCTGCGCCGGCCCCGACTGTGGAAATCTACAGGGGCACGGAAAAATCCAGCATGATCCTCAACAAATAAATGAATCCACACAAGAAGACGGGTCTTTTCAGGAATATCCTTTTGTCCGGCATGACGGCCCTTTTGGCCGTTTCGGCGCCCTCGTCCGTCCGTTCGGAATTCTTTTTTAACGAGTATGACGCGGTCCGGCAGCTCGATATCGTGGTGGGTGAGTCGAAGGTCGTCGAGGTCTCCAATCCCAAAAGGATCGCCGTCGGCGATGCCAAGATCGCCGATGTCGTGGGGACCGGGCGCACCGAGATCCTTGTTTCCGCGAAACTCGCGGGCGAGACGAACCTGCAGATCTGGGATGACGCGGGACAGCGCGAGATCACAGTCCGGGTGTTTGAAGAGGACCTCAACAAACTCAAGGGCAGGCTCGTCGATCTTTTTAAGACCGCGGGGCTGCGCAGCGTGTATTTTCAGGTCGGAGACCAGGAACGAAAGGTTTTTGTCCTCGGAGAGGTCGCCCTGCGCAAAAAAGAGCTCGTGGACCAGTTGCTGGAAAATTTCAAGGATCGGGTCATTAACCTGGTGACCTACAAGGAAGACAATCCGCTGGTGGAAGTCGATGTGCAGGTCATAGAGATCTCCAAGACGGCCATCGACCGGCTGGGCATCAACTGGTCGCAGCAGCTTGTGTTTAACGAACAGCCCACGCCCAGCGATCACACGCTCATCCGGCACGCCGCGGATATCATCAAGTCGGTCGGGCAGTCGCAGTTCGACAGGACCGCCTTGACCATGACCCTGAATATTTTAGAGCAGGATAATCTGGCGCGCACGCTTGCCAGGCCTAAGCTCGTGGCTTTGAGCGGAAAAGAGGCCAAGATCCTCGTCGGAGGTTCGGTCCCGGTCCTCTCCAGCGTGAGCGTTTCCAGCGGCACGACGACCACGGCCGTCGATTACATCGACTACGGCATCAAATTAAACATCAAGCCTGAGGTTAAGGAAACCGGGGACATCGTCTGCCAGCTGGAGGTTGAGATCAAGACCATTGATTCCTCCACCCAGCTGACTGTCCAGACAGGGGCCAGTATTTCGACGACGACCCCCGGCTTCAAGACGCGCAACGTCACCTCCGAATTATATCTGAAGAACAACGAGACGGTCTTTTTGGCGGGCTTGATCGATAACGAACAGACCAATAATTTACAGCAGGTTCCGGGGTTGGGCAACGTGCCTATTTTCGGCGCGCTGTTCCGTTCCAAGAATTTTCAGGTGGGCAATACCGAACTCGTCGTGTCCCTGACACCCAAGGTGGTGCGTTACGGCGACATGAAACAGGACGTCGAGGAGGCGGCCATGGGCAGGGGCGGCTCTATGGTCGGAACAGACGAGCCGGCGGAAGTGTATGTGCGCGCCGTGCAGCAGCGGATCATCAAGAATGTTTCCTATCCGGTGGAGGCCCAGAGGGCCAATCTTTCCGGTGAAGTCGTTTTGAGCCTGCACTTGTTGTCCAACGGCCAGCTGATCGGCGTTGTTGTCAACCAGTCCTCCGGACACAACCTTCTCGATAAAGCCGCTATCTACACCGTCAAGCGCCTGGCACCTTACCCCGTTTTTCCCAAAGGATTGCTGTTGAAAGAGATATGGGTGGAAGTGCCTATCGCTTACCAAATGAACTAACCCTTATTTTTAAGAAGAGACAGACATGACAGACAAACCTCAGACGCAGGCAACGATCATCACGATTTTCAGCACCAAAGGCGGTGTCGGAAAGACTTTGCTGGCTGTGAATCTCGCTATTTCCCTGGCCCAGGAAGGCAAGAGAGTGGCGCTTCTGGATCTTGACCTGCAGGCGATCCAGGACATGGCCCGGATGATCGACGCCACGCCTCAGTATTCGATCTTCGACATTATCTCCATCCTTGAGAAGATCGAGCAGACGGGCAATGTCAAAAATTACATGACGCTGGTTTCCAGCGCGGGCATCGATTTTCTTCCGGCCATCACCCGTCCCAAACAGTCCCCCCATATCACAGGCGACCGTATCGGCAAAGTCCTGACCATGCTGGCGGGCTATTATGATTTTATTATCGTCGACGGCGGACGCGCGTTCACCGACAGCCTCATCAACACATTTAACAAATCCAATCTGATCCTGTTTGTCGTGACCCCGGACATCCTTTCGGTCTATGAGACACGATGGGGCCTGGACGTGCTGCAGTCTTTGCATTTTCCGCTCAAGATGATCAAGCTTGTCTTGAACCGCGCCGAGAGCAAGTCGGGCCTTTCCTGGCAGGAGGTCAAGCTGGCCCTGCCGTGCGAGATCATCGCCAGCGTTCCCAGCGACGGGCGCGTTGTGGGCCTGGCCCTGAACCGCGGGGTCCCTGTTGTCATCGACGCGCCGGCCAGCCGGGTCAGCGGAGGCATAAAGAAATTCGCCCAGGACCTGGTCTCCAACCTGTCGCTTTACATCGCCCACAAAGAAGTGCAGGATTTAAGGTCTATCCGCAAGGATGATCTGCCGGCGGCAGGCACCTTCTGGGATATGATGGGATTGGCCGACAAGGTCAAGTGGACGAAACCCATCGAGGAAGAAGACGAGATCATCCGTCTGAAACGCCGGATCCACGCGCGCCTGATCGAAGAGCTCGATCTCAAGCGGCTGGACATGGAGCTCATCAACAATCCCAAGAAGGCCAAGGAGCTGCGGGAAAAGGCGGAAAAGATCATCTCCAACCTTTTGGCCGACGAGACAGGCGCGTTCTTGTCTTCCCTGGAGGTCAGGGAAAAACTGGTCAAGGATATCGCCGACGAGGCTCTCGGCCTGGGCCCCCTGGAAGAACTTCTGCGCGATCCCGACATCTCCGACATCATGGTCAACAACAAGGACCAGGTGTATGTTGAAAAGCACGGGCGCGTCGAGTTGACCAGCAAGAAATTCATTTCCGACGACCAGGTTAAGGTCGTCATCGAACGCATCATCGCGCCCCTGGGCCGGCGCATCGACGAATCCGTGCCCATGGTGGACGCCCGTCTTCCCGACGGGTCGCGCGTCAATGCCATCATTCCTCCGCTGTCTTTGACCGGCCCGACGCTGACCATCCGAAAATTCGCGCGCGAGCATTTTTCGATCCAGGACCTGATCACGCGCTTCGGCAGTTTGGACAGCCACATCGCGGATTTTCTGGCCGCCTGCGTCCACGCCAGAAAAAACATCATTGTTTCCGGCGGCACCGGTTCCGGAAAAACGACCTTTTTGAACATCCTCTCTGATTTTATCCCGGAGAACGAACGTATCGTTACGATTGAGGACGCGGCGGAATTGAAGCTGAATCAGGAACACTGGGTGAGGCTGGAGTCGCGACCGCCCAATATTGAAGGCAAGGGCGCCATCACGATCCGGGATCTTTTCCGCAATTGCCTGCGTATGAGACCCGATCGCATTGTCATCGGCGAATGCCGCGGAGGCGAGGCCCTGGACATGCTCCAGGCCATGAATACGGGCCACGACGGTTCCCTGACGACCATCCACGCCAATTCCGCCCGCGACGTTTTGACGCGTCTGGATTCCATGATCTTGATGAGCGGAGTTGAGCTTCCCATCCGCGCCATACGGGAAATGACGGCCTCCGCCATTGATGTCGTCATTCAGACAGCGAGGCTTTCCGACGGGACCCGCAAGATCACGCAGGTTTCGGAAGTCACCGGCATGGATGACGAACTGCACATTAAATTCGCCGACATCTTTAATTTCAAACAGCTTTCCATTGAGAAGGATACCGGCAAGGTCATCGGCGATTTTGTGGCCACCGGACGCGTGCCTTCCTTTTACGACGAGCTCATCACCCGCGGCATTAATCTGCCCCAGGATATTTTCACTCCGCCACCTGCCAAGTAAATTCATCTTTTCGATTTTCTTAACCCGCTGTTTTTGTTTCCGCAATCCGACTGATACGGCTTTCATCCGCAAAACAAGCCCGCATCTTTTTTCAAGCTTCCCAGGAAGTTCTTAAAACTCAGGAGACCAGTCTTTCGCTGTCCTTGGCAAGACACATTTGCTTTGTTATAATGTGCGCGCTCTGTAAGAAACATGTGTGCCCCCCCATGTGTGGCGGTTCCATGGATCAAGCACAGGGCTATAAAACGCTGTTGATCAGGCAAAACCTTTAATCAAAAACAGAGGCTTTGAGTGAGGCAAAAGAAAGGTGAAACATGGCCAAGAGGATAGTCAAGGTCCTGAATGAGTCAAAAGGCACGATTTTGGCAGAAAAGGTGGAAATCGCGGAAACCTGGAGGTCGAGGTCTAAGGGATTGCTGGGAAGGCGAGGCCTTGGCAAGGGGGAGGGCCTCTTGATTACGCCTTGCAACTCCATACACACCTTTTTTATGAAATTCCCCATAGATGTCTTGTTTTTGGACAAGAATATGAAAATCGTAAAAATTACACCGAGTATGGGCCCATGGAGGTTGTCTGGTTCCCTAAGAGGATATCAGGTATTAGAGATTGAACATGGAGCATCAAACAACATGGGTATATCTGTCGGGAATAGTCTAAAATTGGTTGAATTATAAAGTCCAAATTCATATTTTGATTTCTTTAACTTATTCATTTGATTAGTTTTATTAATTTAAAATGTCCAGAAAACCTAAAATCCCCCCTAAAATAGCCAGATTTGTTCTAGACGCCAGAAGAAGGAATGTTGATTATGGTGTCAGACAGCTTGCAGAGCTGGTTCATATCAAGTTTAATTTAAAAGTCAGTAAATCCAGTATTAATAATCTTATTAAAAAGGCCCATTTGAGCCGGCCTGTTGGGCGTGGGGTTTTAAGGACTAATCGCTATAGCGGAGACGCTTATGGAGTGGGTTACGGATTTATGCTCGGGGCTTTGAGGCTTTACGGAATTTGCGAGCGCCTCGCGGGTATCATCAAAAAAGAGGGTTGTTCCGAAGAGAAAATGGAATCTCTTGTTTCTTTGGTTGAATCCCTTGTGATGGCCAAGGCCATTTTTAATGTCGCTTTGCCGAAAATCCTGGAATATTCTAAAGAAGACCTTTGGAATCTCTTGGGTTACAAGATCTCAAAGGGGAATATCCAGCGGTTTTACGCGAATTTTAAATTTTCTCAAACTATTGGAATCAAACTGGTTACAGAATATTTAATCTCTATAAAGGATGTGCATCACGCGCGTATTCAGCTGGCTGACGGAAGCTTTATATATCTTGATGGAAGCCTTCAGGCTGCCTGGCCTAATGCCAAGATCCCGATTGAGTTTTCTACAAACTCTTTATTTACAGATAGATATATTGATTCCGCCATCGATGGAAATGAGATTTTTATGGTTTTTAATACTGCCGATTTGAACGCGCTCGGCAAGGAATTTTCTGATCTGGTCTATGGCCTGGACGGATCCATCGCCTCAAAAAGGATCAGGAAAATCGGATTTTTTAAGCCCTCCGGAGAATTGGTTAAAGAGATACCCCTTGTTCTGCCCCAAAGAAGAAGGTTTGTGATAGGCGCCTGGCCTTCGCAGTTTAAGGCAATCACAGATGTTGAAAAACAAAAACCGTGCGCAAGCCTTCATTTTGAGCCTCTGGGGCAGATTTTTTACATTTCTGAAGGCTTGTTAAAATATTCTCAACATATTGATAATAAAGAGGTTATATTAAGATTAATCGTCCTGAAAAGCGCGGAAACCTCCGGGGCGAAAATCGCTTTGTTTACCAACGCGGATGAGAAGGATTGGTCCCCTGCAGATATTGCTGAGGCATTTTTAAGGCGTTTTGGAGATTTTCAGCAAAAACACCACTTTTTTGTGCAAAAATTGCAAAATCCCGGATATGTGGAAGATTTTATGAGTTTTGACAGCATTTCCTCATTTTCGCTAAGGTTGAAGGAAAAATCAGATTTTGATGGTTTTCTTGGCCAAATTGTGGAAATTAGCGATTTATTGGCAAAAAACACTTTTTTCCCAACTTTTTGCTACAAATGGAGCCTTTTGAAAACCAGGGAACTGATTTACAAACAACCTGGATCTCTGAAAAGAGATCTTGCAAATGATTCAGTATTTAATTTGTTGGAATACAATGAATTAGGACAAAAAGAAGCGTATGAGTCTGCCTGCGTCAAGTTTAACGAATCTTTGGTTTTTGAAAAATCAGGCAGAAAAATCTGGTTTAGGTGCAGGACGTAGGTTTTTGGTGCCCAGAAAAGGGCAATCTGAGCCCTCCGCTTAGCTCAGGATTTTTTCCCCATTTTTAACGAAAATCCTCCCTTTTTTCAAAACGCAGGTTTTTACCCCCTTTTTTCACCTCAATTTTTGTTAACCCAGTAAAATCGCTCATTTACGAAGAAAACGTTTTCTTTTAAAAGAGATTAATTGTTGACATATATATAATAATTATGATATAGTTTTGTTGTTCGAGAAACGGTATCGGGTCAAACCGACAATGAAAAACGCCACGGAAGCAAAAAATTTAGGGACTTTTTGTCCCTGGGTTGTTTTGCGGCAAGATTTTCTCTTTGCCGAATTGCCGATAGCTGAGATTAAATGACAGCTACGGTGATTCGGCTATTTTTTTACTGAGGTTCGTAATGAGTTTAAAAAAGTTTTTAGAAAGAAATAGGTGGACAAAACAGAGGGCCAGGAAAGGCCAGTCCGTAATCGAGTATTTTATCCTTTTTACGGCGCTTGCCCTTCTTACGATCCTGGCCAGCTCTTCTTTCTTCGATGATGTGAAGCGTTCAACAGATTTTTGTTTCAATTATTCTGTAGGCAAGATGAAACAGCAGGACCTGGATTCCTTCCAGTTGGGGGGAGTGGCTCCAGGCGGAAGCGGAGATTTCACCTTATGAGGTTTTCCATGAAAAACAGAGGCCAATCTATTCTGGAATACGCGTTGCTTTTGTCGGTTCTTTGCGCGGTGTTTGTGGCCATGTTTGCCTATACGAAAAATTCGATGAAGTCCAGGCTGTTGATCGTTCAGGACAGGCTGAATGAAGCCAATCAGTAGGGGTAGTTATGGCGCGCATGTTGAGAGAGGTGTTGGGCGGGTCCAGAGGGCAGAGCCTGCTGGAATATTCCATCCTGGTGGCGATCGTGGCCGCCGCTTTCACGGCCATGGCTCTCTATGTCCGGCAGGCGGTCCAGGGCAAGATCCATTCCATGGATGATCGGGTCGTGGCCAGGAGAAACGTCAGCCAGGGCGTCTGGGTCGTGCCGATTTAGGCGGAGGAGTTATGACAAGCGAAAACAGGCAAAAACACTCGAAGGGGCAGATGACCATAGAATACACGGTCATGTTCGTGGCTATTGTGGCCGTGATTATTTTCGGCGCCACGCATTTTATCTCGCCCTCGGTCAACAGGTTTTTCAGGGCATCGTCCAATATCATCAATCAGTCGGTTTCGGATATCGAGACCAGATTTTAAAATCGGAGGAGAGAGGGGGTGGAAAAGCGATGAAGAAAGTGTTGAGCAGGTCAGGTCAGAGTACGTTGGAATACGTTATAGTTTTGACAGCCATTGTGGCGGCGATCCTTTTTGCGGCCACGCAGTTTATCAAGCCCGGCGTCAATAAAATCTTCTCAGAGACGGGTTATAAACTGAATGATACCAGCGATGTGTTTATGAACAAGGTGGGAATCAGCAGGAATCAAATTGTGGAAACGGCAACATAAGGCCCGCGGGAACATTGGGGCGTTTGTTTTGAAGGAGGTGAAACAGGATGTTCAGATGGTTAAACTCGAGAAAAGGGCAGAATACGGCAGAATACGCCATCCTGATCGGCGTTATCGTAGCGGCTGCGATCGCGATGCAGATCTATATCCGCCGCGGTATGCAGGCCAGGATCAAGGATGCTGTGGACTTCGTCCAGACAGCGGATGAGGATTCAGGCAACGGGCTTTTCGGCAACATGACCCAGTATGAGCCGTATTATTACCAGTCCAACTTCGAAACGACTCAGGAAGGACAGAGGTCTGAAGAGCTGCAGGAAGGCGGCGGCATTGTCAGGTCTTCTCTGAGCGACACGACGCAGAGGACGGGTAATCAGGTTTATGGCAATTACATGGAAGGCAATGTCTAAGTTTGAAAGAAGCGCTTGTGAGGAGGTGATTGTGATGCGCAAGTGGTTAAAAAAGAATGGTCAGAGCACTCTAGAGTATGCGGTGTTGATCGTGGTTATTATTGCGGCCCTGATCGCCATGCAGGTTTATCTGAAGCGTGGTGTGCAGGGAAGGATGAGGGAGTCTACTGACCAGATCGGCGAACAGTTTTCGCCTGGATACACAGTCAGCAATATGACCACTCATTCCTATTCTAGCACGAAAGAGTTCAATGACGGATATTCCACCACAACAGAGATCGCCAATCAGTATCAGAACAGGTTTGGCGATGAAAACGTCATGAACGCTGAATCGGAATACTGGGGCATATAAGCAAAGCGGTGAAGGGATGACAAGCCCTGCGAAAGGCAGGATACCATGGATGAGCGTTTGAAGGAAAAAAGCGGTTTGGAAACGGGCGGGCTGGTTTCCGGAAGCGTCCTCCGGCTGAGCGGAAACAGCCTCCCGGCTTGTCATCCTTTTTTTACGGGCTTTTGGTCGCGGCGGATGAGCCGCCGCGGCCAGCAGGCCGTGGAATACGCCCTTTTGATCGCGACCGTTTCCGCGGCGCTTTTGACGATGTATATGTACGGCAAGCGCGGCCTGCAGGCCAATATCAAAGGCCTGGTCGATAATGAGATCGGAAGCCAGGTTGCCGGGTACCAGCTTTTGTCAGCAGGGTCGCACTCGAATTCAACCAGCTCCTTGTCTACCTTGAGCAGGGATGAGATCAGCGTTCATAAGGAGCCGTTCGAAGCGCAGTATAATTTCAGTTCCACGACGACCACCGAGGGCTGGAGCAGGGGCGTGTATAACGAGCTTTAGAGGGAATTGCCATGGGCCGAAAAATTTATGGAAAACGGGATTTTTTAAAAAGGCCTGAAGGAACAAACCGGCAGGGGCAGGGCACGTTGGAAATGGCGGTGTTGATCGTGGTCATCATTTTTGCTTTTATCGCCATGCAGACTTATATGAAGCGCGGCATCCAGGGCCGCCTGAGAGCCAGCGTCGATTCGATCGGAGAGCAGTATGACCCGGAGAGGACGACCTCCGATTTTTCCACGACCCGCGTCAGCAACGTGACGACAAGGTCCACCAGCGAAGAGCGGCAGTTTGAGGTCGAAGGGTCCTACGGCGGCCAGTATGAGAACAGGGTCATCACCGTCAGCGATTCGCAAACGCATTACGATAACACCAGCCGTGAAGGCTTTGAATATGTGGGAAGGCCGTAAAGGGCAACAAGGAAAAGAATATGAAGACACCTATGGTCAAGATCAATAAAGAAGACTACGGCAGGAGCGGCCAGGCCCTTCTGGAACTGGCGGTTTTCAGCACGATTTTTCTTATGATCCTGACCGCTGTTGTGGCCTATGGCATGAGGTACAGTTTTAATCAAAGAGCCCAGCAGCTGGCTTTTCGCAGGGCCATGAAGATCGCCTCAGACAAAAACTACGGTTCGGGGAGCTATATGTTGATCCAGGAAAGGCACCTGCCGGATTTCTCGGATCCTTTCGGCATCGGTTCGTCCATGCCTTTCACGGCCTCAGCCAATATCGTGCGGACATATGAGCTGGACGCTCAGGCTGAGACGGAGGATTCCCTGCCGGCCAACGTCATCGATATCGAAGCCGTCAGCGAGAACGGTGTCATGGAGCCGGCCGTAGGCCTTGTCCTCAAAAGCGCGGCCTTCCGTTATGAAAACGGGCTTCCGGATACCGAGGATGACGAGGACAAGCCGGAGCTGATCAGAAAATATGATCTGATCTATGACGGGGTCATTGACCAGAACGGGGGCAATTACAAGATCATCGATTCTTGCGTCGCGGAAATGGTCGATTACTCCGCCTGTTATCAGCAGGCCATGAAGATTGTCGATGTCGAAACATGCACCCGGCATTGCCGCGTCTCGGTCACCGAGGATGAAGACACGAATTGTTCCAGCATTTGCGGCCAGGTCATGAATCCGCCGAACCAGAACAATCGCAATTACGATCCTTCCAGGGGCGGGGCGTGGTACGCGGCCAACTACAGGGTTTCCGGCGGGGTTTATACGTTTCCCGTCCTGGACGAGGTGTTTGAGAGGATCGGGTCCGCCGGGGCAAAGACCATGGGTCTGCAATTCCAGACCACAGTGAGCGAAAGCACGCGCGACACCAGCATCCGCAAGATCGAGACAACGCAGAGGATCGTCACCGAAGAACGCGCGGATTGGCAGGACAAGACGACCAGGAGCCTGGCCATCCTCAATAATTTGAACAGCCAGGGTGAGCAGATCAACCACGATAATCCGATGGCGTTCGCGGACGCGGTGGAGGTCAGCGATATTGAAAGCAGCGCGACAGGAAGAATTCGTCAGACATTCACCACGCCGAAGTAGGGAGAATATGAGACGACATGAAAAGCACAATGAAGAAATTAACCGGACGAGGGCAGACAACCATGGAAATGACCGCCGCCCTGGTGGTTTTGATGATGTTGTTGGTGGGCGCGGCCAGGGTTTTTGTGTGGCTCAACGAGCGCATTGCCTACCGGCAGTATCATTACGAAGATACGCGCGTGCAGGCCGGCAGCGCGCCTTTTACGGAATATGTGGTTTTGTCGAATCAGGAGCACATCCGGGGGCTTGAAGTCAATGAATCAAGTAATCCGCCGCTTAACATCTTTAGGTAATCTGTCTCCGCTGGGCAAGAACTCGGGACAGATCGCGACGCTGTTGATCCTTTCGACAGTCGTGCTGCTGATCTTTGCCATGGTCATGCTGAACCTGGGGACGGTCGCGACAAATTCTACGACGCTGGCCAATGCCGCCGATTCCGCGGCCCTGAATCTGGCGTCCCAGCTGGCGACAAAATCAAGGGCTATTTACGAGGCCCTCGGCAATAGAACGGAGAAATGTCAAAAAACAGGCTGGGCGAGTTTTGTCCTGGCCATTGTCATGGTCATCGTGGCCATTGTCGTGTCCATTGTTTCCTTCGGCGGCGCGACTCCCTTTTTGGCCTATGCCGCGACACATCTGGTCACAACAATGGCTGTCGGCGCGGCTGTCGGAGCTGTTGGAGGCGCTATCGGAGGCGCTATCGCGGGAACAGGGGTTGCCAAGGGCGCTTTAACAGGAGCCTCGGTCGGAGCTGCCATCGGCAGCATGTGCGCGGGGATCGGCGCAGCTATTGGCGCCGGCGCAGGTGCGGGCGCAGGTGCGGGAGCAGGAGCCGGTGCGGGAGCAGGAGCAGGTGCAGGGGCCGGTGCCGGTGCCGGAGCAGGAGCAGGTGCAGGAGCGGGTGCAGGTGCCGGTGCAGGGGCGGGCGCAGGTGCAGGGGCGGGTGCAGGTGCAGGGGCGGGTTTGGGTGCCGGTGCGGCGACGACCGGTGCCGCAGGCGCTGTTCCGACGGTCACGATCATTCCTGCGATCGGGGGTATGTCTGCTGTAACGATCCCGGCGACCACAGCGGGCATGATCGGCGCCGCCATGGGCGCCCTTGGGGTGGCCTCCGCCGGTTATAACGAATCCGTGGCCCAAAGCATTCCAGGCGAAGTCGCCAGCCAGTTTTCAAAAATGCTGAACAAGATGTCCGAGCCCAACAGGATCCGCGAATCCACTTTTATGCAGGCCTTGCAAATGATCATCGACGATCCCAATAAATCTCATGATGACGCGGATTCCAATCTCAACAACGACACCCTGGAATACGTTCCTGATTTTCAACTCTGGCTTTATAACCGGTATCTGTTGATCAATCAGCTTTCCGGCAACCCCGAAGAATCCAACGCCCTGATCCATGATTTCCTGCAAAATTACGCTTTTCATTTTGAACAGTTCTGCGAGCTGGCCAATGAGGGCGGCGAGGCGTGGATCTATGTGGCTAACGCGCCTCAATTCGTCGACAGCCCGGGCCCGCTGGAGAGAAATGACTATAAATGGACCACGATTTCGGCTCCCACAGCGGAGGATCCTGAGGGCACCAGAGAAGAGGCGGTTTTGGGAAGGGACGGGCACATCGTCGAAGTCCTGCGCGCCATGAGAGGCTTTGGCAGGCCGGTTTCTTTCTGGAGGCCGGGGCCTACACCCGCTCAGATGAATACATGGGCGGAGTCCTGTTCAGACACCTGCACGGAAGCTCCTCCGGCCGGTTATGACGAGTTTGATGACGTGGCGGATAATTTGAGAGAAGTGCAGCAGTTCATCTACGCTTTAAGGTCTCTGCCTTTGAATGAGACTGTGGATGCCTGGAGAGGATGGGCGTTCTTTTTCTATGATGAGGATGATCCGGAAAATGAGGCCACCTATTATGTGAGGGTGGAGGATTACGCCAACAAGGTCGGCAACTGGATCAACGAGGTTGAGGCTATGAGGCAGAGCCTGCCGTTATGCATTATCGGCGGAGAAGGCGGAGACATTGTCCTCAACGCCCCCTGCAAATACAGCGATGAGGGCGGCGGCAGTATCGATGAGGACCTCGAAGATGAATTCAGCAATGCCATGTATGATCTCACAGGCAGCGTGAGCGAGCTGTGGAATTTCTACGCGGCCATCAAGTCGTATTTTGAAACCATTTTCCCGGCGGAGATGGACAATCTGTCAGACATGCTCTGCGTGTCGCCCAGCGAAAGCAATCCGGCGGGGAAATCCTGCGGAGGGAAGAACCCCGTGACGTACGAATGGACGGATTCCCGGGGAGAACACAAGGTCAAGGTGAAGGCGGTCTTTAAGGTCCCCAAGACCAGGACCAAAAAGAGCGGCAACTGGTTTTCCGGCAAGGTCTGCGTCATTCTGGAGAACGGCTATGATTCCTCCTCCAACCCCTGCCAGGTGATCGTTTCGCGCTGGGATGAGCGGGAGGGCATGGGGACACTGGGGACCTGGAACCCCTGGGGCGGCTGGGTGACAAAAGCCGCGCACGCCCGTTACAGATGGGACTGGGTCGGATTAAGAGAGGACTATTGATATGAAGAGAAGCATGGCTTTGCTTCTATTGTGCGTGAGCGTGAGCGCGGTCTTTGCGGGCTGCGGCGGAAGCGATGTGACGTTCGCCCGCCGGGGAATCACAGGCCTCGCCCAGGGCCGCTATGCGACGCGAAAAATGATCGACTGGACGGTCTTTACGGCCCTGGATAAGGACATCGGCGCCGAATACAGGGATTTGGCGAATGACAAAGAGCGGCTGGCGTACGAAAGGTCCTTTATCGATAATTTCAAAACCGCGTTTCGCGCGCAGAAGGGGTCTCTGAAGGCTTTTTACGACTGGCGGTTTTACGGGCAGAGAAGGCCGGATGTGACGATCGTGGCCGCCAGCATTAAGGAGCAGGATATCCTTTTTCTGGTTGTCATCCGCCGCGCCTATGGCACCAGAAAGATCATCGGGATTAAGGCCTTAAGGGTGTTGGACGAGGACAAGCTCGAGGAATTCCGACAGGAGTTTTTGCAATGAAAAAGAATCGTTTCGGAAAAAGGGACCATCGCGCGGGTTTGGGCGTTGTTGAGTACGTGGTTTTGATCGTCGCCATCATCGCCGCGATGTTGACCATCCAGACGCCTTTGAGGCGCGCGCTTTGTGCCCGCTGGAGAGACGCGGCGGATTCTTTCGGTGTGGGGCGGCAGTACGAGAATGAGGGGCCCAACACAACCACAGTCGTGAGGGAATGACATGATCATCAAAGGTTTGATATTCCTGACGCTGTTTGCTTCGGTGACCATCCTGGGGACCCAGCTGGTTCCGGTGGCTTGGGAGAGGCTTTATACCTGGAGGCTCCACGGGGTTGAGGTCCAGAGGACCAGGCTCAAAGAGATGTTCCTGGACATGGATCCGCAGAAGCTGTTTTTGCTGAACGTGATCTCCCCTGTGGTCTTCAGCGTGGTCGGGCTTCTGATGACCCGCAGCCTTATGGGATTTTCCGTCGGCCTGGGCGTCGGTTTCATCATCCCGGCGATCGTCGTCAAAAATATGATCATGACCAGGAAGGGCCGGTTCAACTCCCAGATCACCGACGGCCTCATGATCCTCTCCAGCTGTTTGAAGGGCGGATTGAGCCTGTTGCAGTCCATTGAGGCGCTGGTGGAGGAACTGCCGTCTCCGATCAGCCAGGAATTCGGCCTGATCTTAAGGGAAAACAAGATGGGTATTCCGTTGGAAGAGTCTTTTGAAAACCTGAACAAAAGGATGCCGTCGGAAGAACTGAACCTTTTGACGACCGCGATCCTTGTGGCGCGCGAGACCGGCGGCGATATCACGCTTTTGTTCGGCCGGCTGATCGGCACGATCCGCGTCAAGAGCAAATTGAACGAGAATGTCAAGACCTTGAGCATGCAGGGGAAGATCCAGGGCATCGTCATGTCGTTTCTGCCCATCGCGTTCGCGCTCATGGTCATATCCTTTAATCCGAATTATTTCGACGTCATGTTGTCCAGCCCGGTGGGCCGTGGCCTGATGGTTTACGCCGTCATTTCCGAATGTATCGGGATGTATATGATCCGGATGTTTTCCAAGATTAACGTGTAGGGGGAGTTATGGTTGTTTATCTGTCGCAAATATTTCTGTTCGCGGGCATCTTCCTGGTGTGCCTGAATTTCTTCATGTGGTTCTTCACGGCCCATGAATTAAGGAAGGTCATCAAGCGCCGCCTGCGTTACGAGATCAACCCGATCGACAAAAAATCCGTTTTTGTCCGCGTCTTCGACTTATTCGCGCCGCTGAATTATTTCATCCTGAGGCGCTTCATCAAGCGCGAGAACCTGGAAAACAAGCTTTTCGGCGCGCGCGTGGGCATGACGCCGGAACAGTTCTTCGGCGCCAAGGAGTTCATGGCCATCTTCGCTTTGTTGATCGCCATAGGGTTCCTGCCTGCCGAAGAGGTCGTCAAGATGGCCGCGGCTACGGCCGCCGGGTTCTTTCTGCCGGATTTGTGGCTGGACATGAGGCTGAAGGCCAGGAGGGCGGCTGTGGTGAGGACCCTGCCGGATACGGTCGATCTTTTGTCTTTGTGCGTGGACGCCGGCCTGGACTTTATCGCCGCGGCGCGCTGGATCGTCGAGAAATCAAAAACGTCGGCCTTCATCGAGGAGTTGTCTTTGATGCTGCATGAGATCAAGGTCGGCAAGCCCAGGCGCGAGGCCTTAAAAGACCTTTCACGCAGGATCAGCGCGCCGGATGTCACGGCGTTCGCGCGCACCCTGATCCAGGCCGACAGGATGGGCACGCCGATCGCCGAAGCCCTGGCCATTCTGTCTGAAGACGTGCGCGAGCGGTTTTTCAGGCGCGCCGAGAGGGCGGCCCTGCAGTCGCCCATGAAGATGCTGATCCCCTTGATCTTTTTCATCCTGCCTGTTGTCGGTGTGATCGTAGGCGGGCCGATTGCCATACAGTTTATGAGCGGGACCCTCCTGGGAGGCATGGGGGGCGGAGGAATGAGATGATGTTTAAACCCAATGAAGGATTAAGAATCCGGAGTGAAGAATTCAGGCGCTGCCTGGAGAACGCGCTCTTCTTTTTACTTCTTTGTTGGGGTTCTTTCAAGCTGACAGGTTCGTGTTCTGTGGCGGAACACGATCCGATACCGAGCCCAATCCGCTGGGCCATGGCTTATAGCGGAAATTCTCGAGGAAAGGAGGACGTAGGTTTAGGCGACCTAAAAACCGAACGTAATATGTGTTAAACGTACGGAATAAGCTTTGGTTAAAGGCCATAGCCTGGTTGATAGTCCTGACCTTTCTGCCTGAGCAGGTGGCATGGGCTGTCGACTATAATTGGCGCGGCGCGCTGAACGCAGGGGTAACCCCCCTTGCGCAACAGGCAGCGGTTGCCACGGACGGGTCTGTCCTTGCCAAGGACCCGGCTGCGGACAAACTCATTGCCGATTCCATCACCGTTGCCTTGAGGCAATTGATCGGCAAGCAGGCCACGGATATCCGTTTGTCAAGAGAAGTCACGGTCCACAGGAATTATCCTATTGATCTTAATGAAAACAAGGTCCAGGAACTTGACGCCTGGATGAAACAACCTAGCCGCGATCTGGTTACCTGCGGCGCCTTGGCCCTGTCAGGGCTTCTGGAAGCCTCAGGCGCGCGCATTTCCCCTTACCAGGTTGCCCAGAACGCCCTCTTGATAGACATCCTTTCAGATGCCCTGGAGATCTATTCTTATGGCGAGAATAAGAAGCTGGAGAACTCCTTGTATGCCCTGGCCAAGACAGCGCAGCTGTATGGACAGGAACTTAAACCCTTCTACTGGAAAGACTTTGACGCCAATAATAAAAATATTGCAAAAGTCTTAAATAAGTTAATACCTTTTATTGCGTTCGTAAACGACGACCATATGGTCCTTGTAAAAGGACTTTCTAAAGACTCTTTAATAATCTCTGATAATGGCCAGGAAAAAAATATTACTTTAAAGGAATTTGACAATTATTTCTCAAAATACGGCTTAGCCAGTCCTGCCCGCCTGCCGCAAGGCTATGATGTTGAGATCCTGGAAGAGGCCATGGCCAAGGCTGTTCAGGGAGCCAAGAGAAAGGTCTATGACGAGCTTCCCAAGCTCGACGATCTCTGGAAGACGGACAATGACGATCTTTGGGTGAGCGCGGGTATTTTAGCCGCTTCATTTGTCATCGGCGGTTTAGGCGGATTTTCAGGCATTGCCAATGGAGCTCAATGGAGCACGAACGCGGCCATGGCTTCCATGACAACAGGCCTGGTTGCTTCCCAGATCGGTTCCGCGGCCGCTCATATTGCCGCCACAAAATGGGGATTCAGTCCTGCCGGCGCGCAGGTCTTTGGCGCTGTCATGGGCGGCATGTCAGGAGCCGGCATGGGAATCGCTGCCGGAGGCGGCGCAGGAGGATATTGGAAGGCATCTTCCACGAATGCTTTTGGGAATTTCATGAGCCAGCATCAGGTTGTCGGGGCTTTTGCCAAGGGCGCTTTGGACGGAGCTTTCATGGGCACGGCTCAGGTTTTCGCGGAAAAGGCCCTGGGGAACAAGAATGTCCTGACCAAGATTTTCGTGCCTTTAGGCGCCTCTGCCTTAGGATATCTTGGTTCTGAATGGACCAGCAGCCAGTTAGGATATGAATCTATTTATCAGGTCAGCGAAACCGATTTCAAAGACCATGTCAATAAGGATGTTCAGGCAAAATACAACCCAACAACCGGAGCCAACGGCAAGAATACCTATTATGTGCGCGCCAGCGATTTTAATACCGCCAGCAGCAGCTGGGGTTTTCTGGGCTCAACCGGGCTTGCTGTCAAGGATGTCGGATTCCAGAAGACCATGCTTTCCTCAGCCATCGGCGGCGTTGTTGAACAAATTCTTGGCGAAGATGACTTTGGTTATTCCCGTATCCTGGGACAGACAGCGGGTTCTATCGCCGCCGGCAGGGTCATGGGCGGGCAGGACGGTTATTTGATGGACGCGCTTTTGGGCGGCGCCACCTCGGCTTTGCTGGCTACGGCCGGCGGCAAATTCGACAAGAAGACCGGCCTGAATTCCTGGGGCATGACAGCCACGCAGATGGGCCTGTTGAACTATACGGCGACATCCTTTATCAGGGCGGGCTGGGCAGGGTTCCAGTCCAAAAATGATAAAAAAGGCGATTTTATCGATACCCTGACGTCGGGCCTTTACGATACCAGTATCAATCTTCTCTCCTTTGGCAAGGCCTCTCCCTTCTTTGACAGAAGCCACATGACGAGCTTCCGCAACTGGCAATATCTTGAAAAGCTCCTGGATTTCAGCGGGGTGTCTAAATTCTACGCCAATTCGCAGCAGGTCATGGAAGACACGGGTTTGTCGTGGAGCGAGGTGGTTGATAAAGGATATGTGGATAAGATCACAAGGCCTTTTGGCAATGCCTTTGTCAGCTATGTGAGTTCCACCATGCACTACGCCGCGGCCCAGAATTTAACGGATACGTTGATGGGATTCGGACTCGAAAAATATCTCGGTTTCAATGATGTCGTGGCCAAGAAGGCGACTCTGCCGGACGGACTCACGGCCCTGATGCCCAAGGAAGCCGGATTGGACGCTCAGCTGCAGACCGCCGGCGGCGAGGACTCTGAGCAGTTCATGAAAGAGCTTCTTGAAAAAAGGCAGCTGACCGTGGTCCTGAGCAACGATACAACAGCCACCTTTAATCTCGGGAATGATAATGTGGGCAGCGTGAACTGGACGGACATCACCAATACGCCCCAAACCACGACTTTCGGCATTGATCCCCAAAGCGGCCTTCTGGCCTTGGCCGGAACAGCGGACGGATCCGTCGTGGGCAAAGGGCATCTGATCAATACAAAGTATGTGGAAGGCGTTGTGCCTTTCCTGGGACGAAAAATTTATCGGGATCCGCAAAGCCAGCAGTCCTGGATGGCCAAAAATATTTTCCGCATCGACGTCGAGCGGGAGAACGGCGATATCCTGAAGCAGGAAGTCTGGCAGGACCACCGCCTGAATGTTGTCGCCTATCCTCAGAAATTCCAGGCCAACAATCTCATGGCCAGCCGGGTCCTGGCGAACAGGACAGAGAACCAGGCGAGCATTCTTTCAGAAGAGTTGGGCATAGACAATACCACGGCCCTGGGAAAAATGTGGGTTGCTTACGAAATGGTTTACGCCAATCCCATTCCCAAAACAGACCGTTTCGGCCTGGACCCCGAATTGGAGGCCAAGCAGAAGATTGTAGGATCGGGCCTTCAGTATCAGAGAAGCGCGCTCCCGGCGATTTACGATACGACCGGGGCCATGAAGGCCGTTTTCCTCGGGTCCCGCAGCCATGAAGGAGCGCCTTTCCTTCAGGCGTTCTTTGTTTCAGCAACGCCGTTGAATTGGCACGCGACAACAACCGCTAAATCCGCGGAAAATCCGGCCCAGATAACGCCGATGGCCATGCCGGCTTCCCCGTGGACCAGGGCCATCATCAGAGATCTCGATCCGACGACGACCAAGATGGACGGCGGCCTGCAGGCCGGCGCCCGTATCGAATTCATGTTTGAGGCTTCCGGCAGGCCGGGGGAACCCGGACGCATGTTCGGACTGATGGGGGCGGATCAATCCACAACCGTCATTCGCACGGATTTTGACAGGGTCCTGCAAGGAATGGAAGGGGCGCAAGAGCTGCGCGGGTTTATGCAAAAGGTCCCGAGCCAGGGCAGAGATGTGCGCGTTTTCAACACATTAAGCACGGACAAAACACAAACGACCCTGACAGCCGTTCAATTGAACGCGCTCAGCGACGAGCTTCGCCAAGGCATTGAGGCCGGGTCCATGAGGATTGTCCCGAGCAATCTTGATCAGGCTGTTCAAAGCGGGGCCCGGGCCGCGCAACCCGAAGGATTCGCGGGTTTTGCCCTGATGACTATTGATCCGGACACCAACAAACCTGTTACTGTCAGGGCTTTGGCTTCAGGAGACCTGAAAGACGCCAGCGTTTCCGCCATAACCTCTGTTGTCGTGCCCACAGCCACCTATCAGGTATTTTCCGAAGCCGGTTTCCGTTATCCGGGAGAAACTTACGCCACAGAACTGGGCGCTAATAATACCGCACTGGCAACTTCCAATGTCTGGAATATGGCAGGCGTTGAGATCCGCTACAGCAGGCAACAGGATGGGGTTGTCAGGCCGCAGTATTCACCGGCCGCAAGCCTGGGAAGCACGTCTATGGGCTTGAGGGTGGCGGCCTATGAGATCCCTGTTCCAGGACAGACCTTAGGCGGCCTTTCGGCCTTAGGCAGCGGGACAGAGGCAAGGACCCTGGACGCAAAGATGCAGTTGTGGCAGTTCCTTGTCCCCACGCCGGCACAGGCGACGATTACGGCTCCTAAGCAGGCTGTTTCACCCGCGCTCTCTGTCTCGGGCGCGCCAGCCACGATCCAGCTGGGAACGCAGACAGCCATCCCTGTTCCCGACAATCCGGCGGATATCGCGCAGACCCTGGGCCAATTGCTCCCTGGCTCCAGAATCGAGAATATCAAGCCCGCGGATGGAAAAGCGGATCCTGTTTTCCGGATCATTCAGGGGGACAACGCCCATATTTATAATTTGAACAACAATGAGCTGGTGTTTGTTAAGACAGAACCCGTGACGCCGGAAATGATGGATGTGCCCGCGGCGTCCGTTGAAACAACGGTTGAGCCTGTCCAAACGGCCACGGCTCAGGGATTCCCTCTGCAAAGGCTGGCAGCCGCGGACGGGGCGCAGGCTTTTGAAACATGGCAGAAAACAGGAGTTGTCCAGCCTCCTCAAATCCAGGCCCAGCCCTCGGCAACAACCCCTGCGGCCGGCGGCGATGCTTCCTGGGAATGGCAGGCGCATTACCTGACGCACCTGAGCACCCCTGTGACATTATTGTCAAGCGCGACGTCCCAGGATACCTCCATTCAGCAAAGGACAGCCCAGGGCAATACCTTTGGTTCTTTGGGAATGATAGACGGCAGGATAGGGCACACTTCTACCCCGTCCATCGGCCCGTTGTCGGCGGCCGCGTGGCAGGAAAAATATATGCCTGAGGGCGCGTCCAAAACCGGCTATTTAACGCCGGGCAATGACGTCGCTTATCAGTCCGTCAATGCCATCAACACCTTGTATTTTTATCAGGACACAATTGACGCGGCCAAATACCAGCTGCCGGCCGGCGATTATGGACGCTGGAGAACGGGCCTTCTGCTGGAGCCTACAGCCGCCAATCCGCTTTACGCGCCGGCGATCGGAACACCTGATCATTCTCCGATGGCCGCGCCCGAAGGCGCCGTGCGGATCGATTTCGCCCCTGTGAAGACCGGCGGATGGAAGCTTGAATATTTCAATGCCAGGAATGAGACTATGGGGACCGAAAGGGTCTCTGCGGAACAATTCCTGGATTTCCGCAATCAGGCCAAAGACATCACCCTGCAGCAGCAGGCTGAGATCCTCAATAACACCCCGGCCAAGCCCCTGACCCCGTCTTTGACCGCCGACATTACCTATTATTACGCGGGCAATCCTTACGGCATGGAATCAAGGGCCATGGATATCCAGAAAGGCGCGATCCAGATCGAGCTCCTGCCTCATTTTAACAACAGCGCCCAGACGCCCTACATGCATTTTTCCCTGCAGTCCCTTCACAATTCTCCGGGCGCGATGTTCACGTCCCTGCAGAACAAAAATTTGACGAGCGCGGCGCCCAAGGGCACGTCTTTCATTACCTATACAAGGAACGGCAGCGGATGGGATATCGAATATCGCGGGGCCAGGGGCGAGAGCGTGGGCAAGGCATCGTTGAGCCACGCCGCGTTCATGGAGTTCCGCAGGAATTCCATTCCCATGTATCAGGAAAAAACGGTGCTGAATCCTCGGTTTGCCGAAGGCGCGGCGGATTCGTTCCTCATCGCCAACACAAAGGACCTGGGGACAGAAAATAATAATATGCTCCTGGCCAATGCCTGGGGCCGGGTTACGGAAAGCCTTGCCCGAGACGAAAGCGGCCGATTGATCGTCGAGGATGGACAGTATAAACTCCAGAACAGTTATCAGTGGCACTATCGTCAGGATGGGGCCCAGGGCCGCCTGACGCCTTTGGCCATGACCTATAAACCGACGGTGATCGGCAATGTCAGCGTCAGGGAGAACCGCAGGGATGACCACGGCCTCAGACACATCGATTATGGTTATGAAGGCGCTCCTGTTGACTGGGGCGCGGATGCGGCCAACAAGCTTACCAGGACAACGATCAAGGGAGAATATTTCCCGATGATCACGCTGGGCCGTGACAACGCGGGGAATCTGGACTGGAACACCGCCACGTCCATCATGCTCCCCACGCAGGCCGCTGTTTTGAACCAGACCGGTTACACATCCGCTGAATACGCCAAATTCGACGGCTCGCCCGACGGATTAAAGGTCAACAAGTCTTTCTCAAGCAACACCCTGTGGGTCGCCGTGGATCCCGCCGATACCCTCAAACCCCTTGGGTCAGGCTTCCTGTTCACCCTGGGGAATACGGATTATTTGAGGGTTTATGATAAACCCAGCGCTCCCGGCGCGGGGTCTTCGATGGAAATGGGCAGCCTCACCAATATCGGCAGGTTCGACGTGATGCGCGTGGATTATGGACAGTATTTGAAGCTGATGGAGACCTTGAGGACAAGGGGCGGAGATATCGACGAGAATCGTCTCGATATCCTTCTGCAGAGGCTGCAGGCCAGGGCGCAGAAAAAGGCCGGGCTGGAAAGCATGCAGCCCAGCGACACGCGCGCCGATGATATCGCGGAGGTTAACAGAGGCATTGCCGAGGATCAGGGCAAGCTCGAGCAGATGACCGGCATGAGAGATATGCAGCAGCCGTTGTTTAAGTCCGAGAGGACGTATTTGACGGACGGCCAGCTTCAGATTTCCCTGCAGCAGGATGGCGCCACGGGGCAATGGTCCGCGGAATCGCTTCATAACGCGCCCGGCGCCACGGTGCGCAATGTCCAGGCCTTTGATCCTTCCAGCCTTGACGATTCCAAACAGACCGTATCCATCAGGGATGAGCAGGGCAGGCAGGTGGGGACAAAACTTTTCTTCGACGCCGGATACGGCCTGACATTCCATAAATTCGAAGGGCTCCTGCGCGATAACCCGACGGCTGTCATGTTCTATAACGGAGATCTGATCTTTAACACCGTCATGCGTATCGGCTCCAGCGGGCCCGAGCTCTCCCCTCTTATGAAAAAATACACCAAGCCGGACGGGCAGGTCGTTTCGTCTCCTGCCACGCCCCTGAAATTGAGCGCCACGCCCCAATTCGTCATCACCGACAAAGTCGATCGCGTCAGGCTGCATGAGGCCTCAGGCGCTGTGGGCAAGGGCCACGCGGTCCTGGCCTGGATGCCTTTCTACACATTGACCGACTCACCGGTCAGGGATAGCGCCGGAAACTTGATCAAAGACGCGCAGGGCCGAAACGTCACCCGGAAGGATTTCCAGGCCCTGGCGCCGTGGACGATTCCTCTGGGAGGCTATTTGAAGAGCGGAGATTCCAATGTCACGCCTGTCAGAGGCGTGTTCATGAACATGGACAATGCCAATAAGGTCGTATCCTTCGGCCTTGTCGCTGAAGTCACCAAGGATGCGGCAACCCGGATCCATCACGACGCTTTTTACGTGCCCGGCACCAGGCAGGAACCGGCTAAAAAACCGACCCGCGCGGAGTTGAGGCAAAGCGCGACTGATCTCAGGAACGCCATCTGGGACGGCCACCAGGTCGTGGACCAGGCCATGCTGGATTATTTGAATGCCGCGACCGGCTGGAACAAGGCCCAGAAGATCATGAATGTTTTGAATCATCCTTTTGTCTCCAAGGCCAGGGGCGAGCAGCTCTTGCAGCTTCTCGACGCGGCCAAAGGATATCTGGCCCTGTCTTCGCGCGCGGACATGACGAGGATCCGCAATCTCGAAGTCCTCTCCAACAATGAAGTTGTTTTCAATGAGGGCACCAGGCTGGAAGTGGTGTTCGGATACGACGCCAAGACCGGCTATACAGCCGCGTCTTTGGCTTATCAGCCGGGTTCGGAAATCCACGGCATTATCGCGGGATACAGCCATACCACAAAACCGGTCATGGAACGCAGGGACGGCGCCGGGAACCTGGTTGACGGCAGAGAGGTCACAGGCGGCCGCGATGTCACCGTCCGTTCACGCACCGTCGGACAACAGTCCCGGGACGGCCTCAGCTTTGTGGACAGGCGCTATACGCTGGGATTCGGCAACGGCAAGATTCCTTTCTGGCTGTCGGATAATTTCGGGATATTCGGCCGTTACGGCACGTTGAAATTCACATCCAACAGCCAAGAACCGATCAAGGTCGACGGAACGTTTACGGGCGTTTCTGTCAGGGCTCAGGCGCCCATCCTCGGCGAAGACGGCAAGACCAGGATGGGGACCAGCGTCAGCACGACTGTCGGCGCCTGGAACGGCAAGGACTTTACGGATGTCAGATTTTTCGAAAGGCAGTTTAAGACCGGCGGCAAGACGTTCTACGATTTCGCCGTGGGCAGCGTTCCTTTCGCCATCGAAGGCCAGGGCAAAGACAGGGACCTGGCCATGGCTTATCATCAGCCGGCTTACAGGGGATATCTTAAGGGCGGCGGCGAAGAGGTGTATTTGAACCACCTGGTTTTTGATTATGGCAAGAATCGTCTTGGACAGGCCCATGCCGTCGGCTTTGGTGTCATGAGGGGATCGGCGCCTTCATTCCCGAGCGCGGTTCCGGGCGGAGACGGTCAAAATAACGCCGGCGGTAATCTTTCCGGCCCGGCCACCATCGCGATCGTGCGGTCTATCTCCGGCGGTACAGCCATGTATGAAGCATGGGGCATTGTTCCCGGCAGCAAGATCGGGCCCCAGGCGCACCAGGCGCTGGGTTTGAGCGGCGGCATGAGGACGCAATTGGCGACCAGCGTCCCCGGCTTCTTCCAGGTCGGCCTGCCTTCTCTGACCTTTGGGGTCGACAGCACGCTGTTCATGCCGGGGACCTACACGTTCACGGAAGAGAAATATTTCGGAAACAAGGCCACCAAATATTTCGGCAAATTCACGTATTCCCCGACGACCGCGGGAACGTACGGCGTTATCCGTTACGGCAAGAGCGGCGTATTGTATTTTGATATGGCGCGCGAACGGCAGGAACACTATGTGGGCCTTTTGAGGGCCAATGACACAAGGCCGTCCACAAATGCCGACGGGCTTGTCAGGGTCCAGAGGGATGCGGCGGGCAAGGCCATCCTTGACCAATACGGCAGGACCCTTCCTGTGGAGGAAAAAGTTTCCCTCATCGGCCACGGCGATATTTCCATGCGCGCCTTCGACATCACGACAAGCCACGGGGCCTTTGCCCTGGATACGTCAAGGCTCGCTGATTTTACAGCCACCGGCAAAGTGAAATTTGACGGCGACCAGGAACGCGCGATCGGCGGTTTCAACGTTATTTATGAAGAGACCAAGGCGGGAAGGACGGCCAAATATCTGGCCATCTTCCTTTTGGGCGCGGATCAGCCTCATCCTGTGGGCGAAGAGTTCCTTTCGGGCCGCCAGAACACCATGCCTGTTTTGATCACGGCCAAAGAGGAATACGGCAGCGATTTTGACAGGCGCTACGGCAACGTCAGCCTGAGCGGTGAAAGCGCCAGGCTTACGCAAAACCGCCAGGAAATCACCATCACAGGCTTTGACGAGAGCGGACAGGGACGCGCCCTTCTTTCCGGATATGATACGGCCACGGGAAAAACAGGCTTGTGGTGGCGCCTGGGCGAGCTCACCGACACCGGCGTGCAGGTCATCGACAACGACGGCTATATCAATCTCGGCACAACGATCGGCTATAACAGCCTGGTCAAATTCGCCGGCGACGAACGGGGTATGAAGGCCGCCATCAACTTCGGGTATTATCTGCAGAATAATTTTGAAGGGCTCTCCGAGCAGGGCTTCAGGATCAAGAAATGGACGCCTCAGCTTGTCAAGGATATTGAGAATGCCGGGCTCACAAGCGGCAGTAACTTCGCGCCTGTGGCTGTCTTGGACCGCGGCGAGTATCATCTGGAATTTTCCAAGGAACGCAGGATCGATGAGAGGAAATGGTACAGGGATGATGAGGATGTCTGGCATCGGACCTCCGCGGGGCAGTACGAGTTGAGCGGTTCCCTGGACAAATATCTGACATCCATGCACGAAAGAAAATTCCAGTCCAATGAGGGCGGCTCGAATTCCGTGTTCGCCGGAGGAGAATGGACCCGCCAGGACATCACCGAGAGAATGAAGAACAGGGGCGGGTTTGAAGGCAGGAACTGGTATGACCTTTTTGAAGGGGTCAACGGCAATTACGGGACCAACGATGTGCTGATGATGTTCAATATGGGCGGCAAGCATACGGCCGCTGTCTTGGACGGTAACCAGCTGATCCAGCTCTATAACAACATCGGGGCTGCCGGATTCACCGGAATCGCTCCTTTTTATAATCAATTGAAAACCATGAACACCATGGCCAAGGTCCAGGGCGGAGTGGACATTGCCATGGCTGTTATCACGGTGGCCACGTTGGGCTACGGTTTGCTTGTGACCGCGCCTGCCAAAGTCCTCGCTTCAGGCGCCACGAAGGTCACGGTTTCCGCGGTGCTCAGAGAATTTACCAAGCAGATGGCTGTCCGCTATGTCACAACAGCGGCCGTGGGCCGCACCCTGGCTTCTTACGGCGCCATGGCTGTGGCAGACCGCGTGATGACAGGCGAATGGCACCTGCTTAAGCCGTGGGCGAGCCCGCAAAACGCGCAGCTGGCTTTGAAGACTTTGGCCTTCGCCTTTATTACCCAAAAGCCGTTGAACACATCAGCCCTTACGGTCGGGACCATTTCCAATTCTGCCAGGGCCATTGCCGGACGCGTGGCCATCAATACCCTTAAATTCGGCGCTGTCAATGAAGTGGTTGCCAACGCCATCAGCCTGGGAACGCAAGGTAAGCTGGTTACAGACTGGAAGGCGCACGCGGTCCTGATCGGGAGCGCGATGTTTGCCGGGGCAGCCAGAGAGCTGGCTTTCCAGGGATCGAATCTGGCAGCCACAGGCCGCCTGGTCAGCGTCGGAAAGGCTTCTTTCGCCTCGAACATGTCTTCTGTGGCCCGGTTCGCGGCTTCTCATCCCTTCATGACGAATACAGCGGCATCCATGGTTTCCCAGTCGGCTTTGTGGGGCGAAGTGCATTTGTTGACAGGCATGGCTTCCAGGGCCGCGACCGCTGACCGCAACAACCAGCAGGAGATCGCCAAGGTCCTGGCCGCGAATCAGATGTTCAGCGATTGGAGCACGGGCATGGGGCAGGGTCTTCTCTTCGGCGGCATCATGGGCGTGGGTTCTTCGATCGCCAATTCCGGAGTCGCCTCGAGGATTGCCGCTTCGAAGTTCGCTGGCACGGGTTTCGGAAAACTTGTCACCAATCCGTTGGTTGTTTCTACCGCGATCGGCGCGGTCGCGTTCCCTGCCGCCAAGACGCTTCTGGAAGGCAGCGGCCTGAAAGGCCTGGGGGACAATTATTCGAGCGGATGGAATTATCTGAGAGGCGGTATGCTGGGATTCGGCGCGGGCTGGGGCTTTACGAAACCAGCCAGCGCGTCGAGCCTGCAGGCCTGGACAGGCAGGGGTATTTTGACAGCGCCCGCCGGCTGGGGCACGGGCTTTGCCAAGTTCGGTTATGGTTTTGCCGTCGGAGCGACGACCAAGGCCGGGGTGAATACTTTTGAGCGCCTGGTCAACGGGCAGGGTTTTGGCGCCGGAGAAATTCCCTCGGAGGTTATTTCCGGCGGGCTTCAGGGAGGCCTGGGGGCCTGGTATCTCGGCAGGAACGCGACAAATCTTTCTTTCAGCCTCAGGCCTTATTCAGGCGCGGGCATGCCTCATTCGACGAGGATTTTTGGAATGTATGACCTGGGCCGGGCCAGGGGCGCGGAATTGCTGTACAACCGCGCCTTGGCAGGCGCTGTGGAATGGACCGTGGTATCTCCGGCATTCTCTACCGCGGGGGCCGCGATCACCGGAACATTGAACAAGCTCGGCATTCTTCCCAATGTCAGCGAATTTTCTGAAAACAGCTGGGTTCTGGTCGCCAGGGGCGCCGACGCCCGGGGCCGGACGCTTTACACGTCTCTGAATGAAAGGGATATCATCACGAGCATCACCACAGGGCCGAATACAGGTCTGTGGATGAAGCCCGTTTTCGATGTTTTAACCACCAAGACTTATCAGCCTACGGCGTTCAACCAGGGAGGCTTGGTGGAAAGAGGAGCGCGTATCCTCGGCCAGATTCCACGGGTCGGGTCTGCCGCGAGCAGATGGGCGGAGGCGCATCAGGGGCTCCTGACATCCAACTTTGTGAAAAAAGCCATACCTTTTGCGCAGTGGGCTGATTCGACGGTGTTGTTGATGCCCACAGTCGTTACAGGAACTGAGGCTATGGTGAATGTGCTGGATATCGGCTTGGCGGGCCTGGCAGGCAGGGAAGCCAGGGTGACGCCGATCCTTGATCCCGCGGGTAACATTTCCACCCTTTCGGTCAATGGCCAGGAAATCGGTTTGCACGATGTTTCCTTCTACCTGGGGGCGGGAGAAAAAGAATATCTGAAGTTCATGCCGTTTTTGATGATGTCGCAATATGATTCTCTCAGAGGAAAAGAATGGGGCGAATTAAGGGAGCTCGGCAGAGAAGCTACGTCGAGGGGGAACACGCGTTTGGCCGACCAGGTCCGTCAGGAACAGACGTTGAGGGTCGCCCCAAGGCTGGCGCGCAGCGCTTTTGAAAATGGAATCAAGGAATTTAACAATAAGAATTATCAGGCTGCGGATACTCATTTCGGAAGGGCCGCCCAGCTGCTTGGGGGGACAGACGCTTCGTCCTTCTTTAATCAAGGTATGGCGCGCAAGGCCATGGGCCAGGTTGAGCCCGCGGCCGAGGCGTTTGCCAGGGCGGAATCCATTTCCAGAAAAGCCGGAGACCTGGATTTTGCCAGGAACGCTTTCCGGTCGAGGTTGTCTTTGTATAACCCCGAACAGGCCGAAGCCGTGGTCGCGCAGTCTATTACCCAGATCAAGTCGGAGATGGGCCAGGCCAGGACAGCCAAAGATGCCCCAAGGATGACGGATTTAAGGGGCGAATTGGAGTTCCTCGCGTCCGCGCGTTTAACCCTCAGGGGTGAGATGGCGGCTACCAGCGGAAATTTTGACCGCGCCGGAATATTTTATAACGCGGCCCTGAGAGTGGACGCCTTGAACGCGGACGCCCTGATGGGGTTAAGGACGATTGATCCTTTGCGTCAGTTGCGGCTGCCTGATTCCGTCGATGCGCAGACCGTCCAGTCTAATGTCCGCGGCCGTCAGGCCACTATCCAGGATCAGATAACAGCCAGGGATACCCAGATTCAGAATTTAAGGACAAGGGCGGACGCCTTGAGGTCTGAGGGCAGGATCCAGGAAGCCTCGGCCAGAGAAGCCGAGATCCAGAAGCTTGAGGCCAGGAATACGACCGCGCGTCAGTATTTAAACGTCTTGCCGCAAATTGAACAAAGGGCCCTGGCGCAGATATCCCAGAGGGAAACAGCAGGCGCTTCTTCGCCCATTGTCCGCCAGCAGCCTGTTCCCAAAGAACGGGGCAAGGTCACCGATGCCATCGGCAGGCTCAGGCACTCTTCAGGCGGCGAGTTGAGCGGATTGAAGGTTGTGCTTGTGGGCGACGCCGGAAAATCCGGCTACATCGTCGGCAGGCACAGGGCTTATGTGGAACTGGATTCCTCCAAGCCTGATTTCGGAACGCTCTATGTGGCCAGGGATTTCTGGACCGCCGGGCGCAGGGGGAGCGACGCGGCCATCAAGAGGGATTTTTCCCAATTGCGCAGGACGGCCAGGGATTACAGCACGCTGATCAGGGAGGTCAGAAAACAGCCCGGATTTAACGGGTCCAACGCCCGGGAAATGATCGAGAGCGGGCTGCTGAATGTCGTTGTGACAAGGCAAAAAGGCATGGGCATGCTGCCCATCCAGGCGTCCCTGAGGCTCAACGAGATCAGGCAGGGAGTCATCGCGGATTACGGCCAGACGCGCCTGAGCTACCAGTTTGAGAGGGCCCTGCAGAAGGCCACGACTGCCGCGGATGTCAAGATCGCTGTCGAGGCCGCTGGCGGAAGCGGCAAGACCTTTGTGGACATTGTCATGCTGCCGTCAGTATTAGCCAAGAACCGCGCCTTGAACGCCATGACCGCCATAACGACATACGGCGATCAGAATGCCGTCATCCTCTACGAGTTGGCCAGAAATGTGTACGGGGATAAGCTTGGCGCGATCCGTTTCACAGACCGCAATTCTTCCCATCAGTTAAGGGATTTCGGGTCCCAGATTGAAATTCTTTCGTTTGATTCCTACACAAATCTTGTCCACGCGGAAAAGAGGGGCGGAGAAAAAGGCACGCACGTGGATATGGATAAACTGAGAAGGTCGATCTTCATTATCGACGAGGCGCACACGATCGGCGTCCTGCCCGGCATCCGCGAAGGCCAGGGCACGGAAGTCATCGTCGAGGGTAGAAGGGATTACAACAGGCTGGCCAATGAAACGCGCGGCCTTGAGCGCGACCTTCAGATGACGGGCCAGGAGGCCTTCAGGGCCATGCAGCAGGATATGCCTCTTCAGGCGCCGGGGAGCTATAACAGGACGCTTACCACCTCAGGGGCGTCTGCCAGGCAGCTCAAGGTGGCGCAGTTGGCAGACAACTATTTCAGGGCGCGGGAATATGAAATGTATTCGCATGCCAGCGGCAGGGCGGATATGTACCGCACGAGTTTCTCAGGATCCCAGGCCCCGCTTCCAGCCGGCGTTCAGGCCATTGTCGCCAGGGCGAGAGGCGCCAATTCCGCCTTCGGAGAGATGAGCGACAGGGGCGTGGCGAGAACCCTTACCTTTGAAAAACAGGGGCAATTGTTCGGCAGGAGATTTGAGGATGTGCTGGGCTCTTCCTATTATCAGGCAAAATATCAGGAAGATCTGGGGTCTGCGGCGCGCACACCCCGGCAGGTTGCCCAGGTATTGGGACAGAAAGTTTTTGAAGGCGCCATCAGGGCGTCCCTGTACACAGGCAACGAATATTCCATTACGCAGAATAATATCCAGGTCCTGGCAGGAAGCGGCAAGGCTGACGCGAGGCTGCATTTGCCCATGGGAGAAATGCAGTATTTGCAGATGGCCTGGAACAAGCCTTTGACAAGGCCTCTGGGAGATACCCGCAATGTGACAGAAGCCTTTGACGCCCTGAGGGAGATCGGCGGCGGCCTGATGTTGACGGCAACATTGCAGAAGGGTTCTATTGCCGAAATGCAATTAGACGGCATCGGATATAAAGCCAAGAGCGGGGCCAAGCCCAACATTGACTATCAATCCGACTTGTCCTCCAGCGCGCCGGCCATGTATAGGCGGATGTATGACAATATTCAAAGGACAGGGGTGGCGGATTCCGGGCAATTCGCCCTTTTCAGCGGCCACAGACAGTCCAGGGAATTCAGCAATTATCTGGAAAGGGCGCATTTATACAGGCAGGATGCGCAGGGCCACGCCGTTGACAGCCTGGGCCGGCGCATTTTCAATGACCAGGGCGCGCGTATTGAGGGAACAGGGGCGCCTGTGCGTCTGGACAATATTTCCAGGGTCAGGGGCCTTGCCGGCGCCGGCAGACAGGTCAGGGGCGAGAATCTTGTGTTTGGCCCGACCATGCCGGTCGCGGTTGAAAAGGCGCAAATCCTTGGCATTGCCGAGTCCAACAGCCCTGTGCGGCTGCTCACAGGAACCGTCGCCCATATCGGCACAGGTGTTGACGTGAACTGGGCGGATGGCGCTATCGCGCGCAAGGCTGTGCACCTGGCTTATCCGGAAGATATCACAGGGCCGGAAATGATCCAGGCTATGAACCGCGCTGCCGGCGCCAGAAGCACCGGGCTGGAGGCGGCCAAGGTTTATCTTTACACCAGCTCCGACAAACTTGACGCCACGCCGAGGATGGCTTCCTTGAAACCCGCCGACGGAAAATGGACATCCGAAGCATGGGATCAGGGCTTGAGCAGCGTCCAATTCCAGAATGAGTTGAGCCGCACGCGTATCCCGGCTGTTTCTTCGCAGAGACAGGCGCCTGCCAGCGAATATCAGGGGGAATCCAACGTGACGCGAGGCTCTCCGAAGACGGTTGATGAACTCGCCGGCCGCCTCGTTGACCGCGGTGTTATCCAGGCCGAACAAAGAGGCGATTTCACGACATCCTTTGTCGCCAGCAACCCGGGCCTTGTCCAGGCCAATGGCACGCTCAGCGACGCAGGAAGAAACGTGGCCGGCCTTTCCCTTGTTGTCCTGGAAGGCACGCCGGTCCAGCAGCAAAGTTTCCAGGCAGGGCTTAAGACCATAACACCTTCTTCAGAGATCCATTTTGATTTTACAGCCGCGCCCCAGGCGCCGGTCATGGCGCCTCTTGAGACCATTTCCGCTGTCCGGCAATTGGCTGACAGCGGAGTGATCAGCCTGAGCGATAACGGCGCCAGGCTCAGCAGCTTTATGCAGTATGGGGCCTTTGCCTCTGTGGCCCCTGAAAAATTTGAAGGCAAGGTCGCTCTTTCCAGCGTCGCCCAGGCCGTAGGTTTCGCTCAGATCGACAGCGTCCCGTATCATTTCGCCAACACCCTGCTTAACGCCCTTCCGCAAGCCGATCCTTTCAGGACCGCTCTCGCTCCTGTTATTCAACAGCAGCAGAAGGCCTATGAGTCGGCGCAGGCTTCGCTGAACGATTTTACGCGTTCCCTGCAAAGAGGTTCTTCCGCCCAGCAAGGATCGCTGTTGAGGCAGATGTACAGGGCGCAGGCGGCTTTTGAAAAGGCCCAGCCGACCATGGCCAGGCTCTCAGACATCGCCGGCACGCTGCCGGGCGCTCATGCCGAAGACTTTATTTCCTGGTTTACTCCGCATGTTCAGAGCACGCAGACCATGGCCAATGTCGTCGGCGGAGGCGTTTATAATTTGAAGAGATTTGAAGTCCCGATGGAGAAGATGACGCCGGGCCAGATCGTGTCTTTGTCGACCACTTACGCGGCTTCGGATATCCTGGCCGCCCTGCCGAAAAAAGCTTCTTCCTCGGACGTCGTAAAGCTGGCCCGCGGCGTGCAGAGGCTGGCGCGCGTGCAGCAGTCCCTGCAGGTCTTAAAGGAAGCCGGCATCCCTTCGATCGCGGGGTTGAATAAGACCAACCTCCAGGTCCTGGCCTCCAACGAGAGGGCTTTTGGCCGCCTCATGGAAATCGCGGGCAGGAAAATCACGCCGGCCATGACAACCCCCGCCAGGCGCGCAAGGGCGCTGGAAAGCTTCCTGAATGATGTCAGCAAGGACGCGGATCTGCTCAGACAGCAAGGGATATCCTTAACAGCGGATAAAGGGATTACTCCTGCCGTCATTCTTTTGACCGCCAGGTCTGTTGTGAAGGAAAAAGGCCTGCCGTCGATCCGCGAGGCCAATGAGTTGACAAGGAGCCTGGCCAATGATGCCGCGTTGATGGTCGCGGGCCTGGGCAGCGCGCAGTCGATCGCGCAGGATTTTGAAGCTTTTAGGACCTCAGGCCGTGAAGCTGTGGTAAAAGCCAGGACTGATATGAGCGGTTTGGACCAGGTCCTGCAATTGTTGTCGCAGAAACAGGCCGCTATCCAGAGAACGCCGGCTGCGGCTGCCGTATTGCCTGTTCAGGACAGAGACTGGCATTTGGCGGAACTGGCCCTGATTTCCAACTTAAGGGTTGCCGCGATCAACGGCCAGATCGATTTGGCCGGCGTTCAGCAGAAACTGGGGGATTGGCAGAAAGAAGTGACGACGATCGCGCAAAAAGTTTCTGAAGAAAGAGGCCGGCTGACATCCGCGGGCGTGGATCAGACGAGATTCTTTGAACTTCAGGAAAGCGTGCTCGCGGGCGAAGGCGCCATCCATACGGAGATCGGCCAGGGGGTCGGCCAGGCGTTGAAGAGGGCCGAACAAGGCGTCAGCCGCAGGCAGCAATATGACCGCCTTTATCAGCAGATCGGTTACGCGGGCCGACGGTATAACCCGGCGGGATTTGTCAGCGGCCTGCGCCAGTCGTATTCGGCTCCTGTCCAGCAATATATCACCGAGAGACAGGCTGTCAGCCAGCAATTCTCACAGGACCTGCAACAGACTCCGGCTTCTCATGTGTTGCCCGGCCTTGGGACTTTGGCGACGGCAGGAAGATATGATTTCACTCAGGCCAGCGTGCCGATGCCGGATGTCTCCGGATTAAAGAGCCCGTTGTGGCAACAGGCATCTATCCGCCAGGCTTTTGAATCCGGCCTTCAGCTCCAGGTGTTCGGCCTGGTGGGCGGTCTGCACCAGATGATCAGCGATGTCAGGGCCAGGATCGTGCCTGCCGGAGTTCCCGTGGCGCAGGACAGGCAGCATTTGAGCAACAGGTCGCAAACAGCCCTGGACACGATCACCAGTGTTTTGGAGGGAGAACCGCACTGGTCCTTAGAGGCCAAGATGAGCAGGGTGCAGACCCACGCGGGCGTGCCCGAACAGATGCCCCAGGCCTTGTTTGACAGGCGGCCTGAAGCCCTGCAGGGACTTCAGTCTTTGTTGTCGGAAACAGCGCAGACATTGCCGGCAGTCATCCGCGAAGGCGCCAATCAGGAACTTGGCGGCAATTTCGTGGACGATGCCCTGATCCAGAGCGTTACGCAGTCCGTCATGAACGGTTTGCAGGTTTCCGTGAGAGTGCCGGAAGGCTTGAGAAGCGCGGGTTATGCCGAATCCTTAAGAATCCGCGGCGGATACGCTCTTGTCATGAATCTCAAGATGGGCCGGACGCAGGGAGATTTCTTCTCGCCCTATGTCAGGGGCGTGATTGTTCCTCATGAATTCACGCACATGATCAAGGATGTCCTGTCCCAGCAGCTCCTGTCGCGCGCGGCTGCCGGCCAGATCACCCTGACGCCTGCTCAGAGGACGATCGTCACCAATTGGCAGATCGGTCATCTGCAGAATGAAAGAGGCGTGGATACGGATGTCATGCAGCATCTGGCTCAGGCCGTTTCCAGGCAGGATACTGCGGCCCAATCTTTGAAAGCGGACGCGGATATCCAGCAGACAATTTCCAATATCCCCGGCATTTCCTCTGTTGATGATCTCGCGGCGTTCGCGGCCCCGAATGTCCGCCGCGAGTTATTCACAAAGATCAACAGCACAGGCGACAGAGGATTCATGCTGTGGCAGGAGCCTCAATATCCCCGTTTTTCGCTTCCCGCATCAGGCACAGACGGCGCCACAGGAGACGTATCCGGTCAACAGCTGCAGCAGCAGCCTTTTGACAGGCCGCTGTCTTCTCCTGCCTCTCTGTCCGTTGTCAGAGGGGAGTTGGAAGCTTTCAGCGATATGCCCACGCGTGTTCTGGACCAGCAGGTTTTGACCGCGCGCGCTGCGGAATCTTCCGTGAGAGAATTCAGCGTTAATGCGGCGCCGATGTCCGTTATCGCGGATACCTTAAAAGAAAGAGGATTTGCCCGGCATCTGCCGGAACCGCAGAGAGTGCGCGCGCGGGTGGAAGCCGCGCAGGCCTTGGTCCGTGAGGTCAGCAACGCCCCTATCGTAAGCCTGCAGGATTTTCAGACCAGGCAGCTGCCTCAGGAACTTATCGCCGCGCTTGCGCCTGTTGTTAACTTTACCCCTGCTCCGGTGATTTCAGCGCCGGCGTCTTTGGCGTCGCTTTCTGAAACGATCTCGGCCTTCCGGGGCAGCTCTGTGGTTGACGGCGTTTCCATTGTTTCCTCGCCGGTCCAGAGAAATGTCCGGATGCCCGAACTCAGGACAAGGCCTTCAACCACAGTCATGAGCCGCCGTGAATTCCTCAAGAAATCCCTGAAGTGGGGAGGATACGCGGTCGGTGCCTACATCGGCCATAAGCAGCTGGGCATGATGGAAGTCTATGACATGCTCTCCGACAGAAAGCCTTTAGACATTGTCGCCGAACTCAACAGGCAGCCTGCTCTCTACGGATATATCAGCGATGTTCATGCCATGTTCGGGGACCAGTTGATGAGCCTGCAGGATTTCCAGAGGCTGGTGGAGTTTAAGGAAAAAGATGATCTGGGCTTCATGCTGGATGTTTCCAGGGACAGCCAGAGACAGGTGGCTTCGATCCTTCATGGCGCCAATGTTCTTTTGAAGAGCTTAGACAAGCTGGAAGAGGTGAAGCCTGCGATCCTCGGCGCCTCCCGCGCCCAGAACCTCGAGCCTGAATTTACGGGCGCCATCGCCCTGACAGAATTAAATGACAGGCCGCGCGGAGAGCCGTTCTTTGATTTCTGGGGTTCGCTGGCCCGCAATACCTCCGTCGGCCTTATGCAGGTGCAGGTCGGCACATTTAAAGAACAGCGCGGTTCCAGACTGCCCGGCATTGTTCAGGCCTACAGGCTCAGGGATGACGCGACCAATATCGACGCGGGCGCCAGATATCTCAGGCAACTGGCAACGATGGGCGCCAATGATCACGGCCTGACGGAATTGACGGCGCCTTCGCAGCGCTGGTCGAAACAGGGCAAGCTGGGCGTGGCGGCAGGTTATACGGCGCAGGCCTGGTCCGAGCGCATCATGACTATGGCCGAACCGCCGTTTTTGGATTACGCCCAGCAGGCTCAGGAAAGCGAAGGGCGCGACATCAGGGAGGCCGCGGCTTACGCGCACACCGCGCTCAGGGGAGAGAAACTCCTGCGTGAGATCAGGTTCTTTGAACCGCAGGCTTCTTCGCCCGCGCGTTCCATGGCCGCGCCTGTCAGCTCTCCTATTTCTCTTGCCATGCCTCAACCGTCCGGACGCATGGATCTCAGGCAGGTCAATGCCGTGCTGGAATCTCCTTCCATCGGCGTTATGAGCGTTGCCAGAATCGACCGCGTCTTTGATGAAACGGCTCTCAGGGCCATGGCGCACGACGGCACGGTTATTCCGCTGACGTCTTTGACGGATGCTTCCGGCAGGACCATTATGCAGGGCAATGCCGCCCTGCTTGATTCCCTGACAAATCTCGGCCTTGTTTCCCCTGAGCTTGGCAGCCAGAACGGTGTTTTCCTCGTGGCCACAAGGGACAACAGTCCGTTTGTCGAAGACAGCTCCGGCGATCTGCACAACCGTTCCATCAGCACCGCGGGCCTCGGGCCTTCCACGATCCTCAAAGGCGTGGGCACAAGGGCGCGCATTCCTTTCGATATCAATGAGAGGAGCTCGGAAAATTATATCGATGGCGGCATGACCGCCCAGAGGCTCAACAGGCAGGCGGAAAGGGCCCTCGAGCTTCAGAACGCGCTCGCGATGGCCAGGACAGTCATCCCCGGTTTGCCCGAAGATCTGTTCTATACTCCGGCCGCCGCGTGGAAGCCTTTGTATTTAACGGTCAATACCCAGGGCCATAACAAGGATTATCTGGCAGGCAGAGGGTACCAGGACATCAGCGGCCAGGGCCGCTTCCTTATCCCCGTCGATTCTTACGGCCAGATGATGGGAATCTATCACTCCCGCTGGCAACAGGCGGCGCAGGATATGCGCTTCTTCGGCTACAGGGCGACAGACGCCGCCAGGGTCCCGGAGGTCTCCAGGCGCATGGATGTGTTGAAGGCCAAGGCCAATGTCTCCGACAGCCGGGAATTGTTCCGTTCCACTGTTTCCAGGTATGCTGCCATGGCCGCGGTGATCCACGGCCCGATGGACGCTGTCAGCGGAGGCCATCACGTTCTTCCGGCCGGCGGCGACTATTCTTCGATGTTCAGCGCCAAAGACATGGGCGTGTTCAACGCCTTTGATTATGATTCCATCCGCACGCGCCAGGAATATATAGAGGAATACGCCGCGCGTCACGCGCAGGACCAGAGGCCTGAGGCTGAACTGAGGCGTTCGGCGATTGCTGAATTTAACGGGATCAGGGCCCGGGATATCGAGATTGCCAAGAGCACGATCAGGGAACTGGCCGGCAATATGTTCGTGTCCCTGCCTTATGAAGAAAAAGAGGCCATTGCCCGCCAGGCCACAAGAGAATTTGAACAACAGTACAACACTTATCGCGGCCTTTTGAATCAGGAGGTCGGCGGCATTCGTTCTTCAGCGGCGGCCTCTTCCTTGAGAAGCTCAGCGCTTCCGGGCACAGACGCCGTAATTCCGGACGCGGCGACCTATCTGGGCCCGCAGGCGGATTATTACAGGACGCTTTCCGGCATTTCTTCTCCGGCGGCCGTGCGCGCGCGCAATGAAATGAGCGCGCTGGAATCCATCAAGAGCTACGGCAAGAAGCTCGCCGTCTGGTCGGTTCTGCTGGGGGCCGTGATGCTGCCGCAGCAGTATTTCTCGGAAAACCGCACGGCGGATATGAGGCTGGCGGGTCAGCAGGCGCCTTCCGTGACAGACGCGGACTGGATCGCCAAATACAACAAGCATCCCAGGCTCACCGAGGCCCTGGGGCTGATTGCCAGGCACGACAGGGAGATGTTTGATTTCATCAAGAATAACAATTTGGCCGGCGATCTGCCGGTCTTTTACACCAGCGACGGCAACGGCAATGTCGGAGGTTTCTTAGACAGCAGGAATATGGGGTGGAGAAGTTATGTGAACCCCGGCGGCGCGGCCTTGAGGATCAATTGGAATGCCAAGCCCATCGATCCGGCCGCGATGCTCGCCGAGCTTAAACGCAGCGAACAGTTCAGCCCGGAAAAGAAATCCAGGCTTCGCGCCGAGATCGAAAGCATGACGCGGGAGGAACTGGAACCGCTCAGCGTGCGCAATATCGCCAAGATCCTTGTCCATGAAGGCCAGCACGCGATGGACATGGGCGGTTATTACAACGATCCTCTCTCCATGAGGGCGGAAGCGCATGTCAGCGTCTTTAACGCGATCCCTTATGAAGAAAAAGCGTTCGCCCGCGAGAGCAGATTCCTGACAGCGGCGGGCTTCCGCACCACTTCTTTCGAGGATTTTGAGAATTTCAGGCAGTTGTATGAAGACAGCGCCTCATTGCCGAAGGCCGGCCTGCTTTTGATCGACGCGCTGGTCTTGTTCGGCGTGCCCGCTTTGTTGCCCAACAGGCGCGCCGGCAGGCGGCGTTCTCCGTCAACAACACGCGCGACGCGTTACAGCGGCATTTCTTCCCCGGCCCTTATGTCCCGGTTGAGCGAACAGCAAACCGCGGATCTTTCAGGCGGCATCCGCTCCAACCTGCCTGAGGTGAAAACGAGGATGACTGCTTCCGTTTCTTCTCCGGTGTCTTTGACAGGCCTGGGCCTGGCTTTTTATGGAAAACTGGCCGATGCCATTCCTCCGCCTTTGCGCAGGGTTGATGCCGGTAATCTGCAGCTTTATCCGACATATTATTTAGGGCCCGCGGTCACGCTTCAGGACGGCACGCGTATCGAAACCGGAGACAGGATCGCCCGCGTGCATTTGCACAATCTGCCGAAGATGCCTGAGGGCATGGGAAAAGTCGCGTACACGCGCCGTGTCCTTCTGCCGGCTTTTGAAAACAGCCTGCCTTTGGTTGCCCGGCAATTGAGGTCGAATCCGAAACTTGCCGGCGTTAAGGCCCTGCAGATGGAAAGCTCCCTGTTAACAGAGGGATTTGCCGGAAGATACGGAGTTACGCTGGCACCTGTTGGAGCGGCAAAGGCCTTTGAAATCAATCTGCTCAGCTCCCTGGATACGCTGCGCCTGACAGGCAGCCTCGGCGCCTTCCGGGATGTCCGCAGGGGATGGCTGTCAACAGCAGATTCTACAGGCACAAGAACCGTGCCTGCACGGACAGAAACAACATATTTCGATGAAGAGGCATGGGACCTGCCTGTGGCAGCCATGGAATCCATTTCATCCCCTGCCTCCCTCGCCGGTTTAACATCTTCGCGTCCCGAGACCCTGGCGCTTGTCAGTATCTCAAGCCCTGCTGTGGATAAGAGCAGGGAGCTTTCCGCCGCCGTCCAGGTGGAAAACTTCATGAAGGAAATGGGAATAACGGATGCCGATCTCGAAGGTTTCTCCGTCGCTCCCGCCGGAACGATCATGGAAAGCCTTCACGGGCCCGAAGGCGGTTCCCTGGAAGAGAATTCAAGGCAGCAATCCTTTGTCCTGGTCCGCAACGGCAAACTGCTTGATGTCAAGCCTGCCGCGGACTTTGTCGCCCGCAGGCCCACGGACGTCATCCTGCAGGTTTCCAACCGCACCGGCGACGTGACGGTCATCGACGTCGGCACAGCCGTCAATATCAAGGCTGTGAATTCCGCCGTGATACAACAGGCCATGCGCGTCGGCCGCACGTATTGGCAGAATCGTTTTGGTTCCAGGATTTCTTCACCCGCTGAAATCGGCGGTATCCGCCGTGTCGAGCCTGTGCTGGCGTCCGGCATGACGGCCAATGACTTAAAGAACCGTCAACAGCAGCAGAGGACGTCTCAGCGCACAGAACAGCCGCAAGAAGCGCCCAAGCCTGTTGATTTAGGGCCGGCCGCCATTGTCACCCTGTCGCCTCAGGCCCGCCTTATGAGCCTGGCGGAACAGATGCGCGCGCCTGAAATGACATTTACTCCTGTTAAAGACGCCCGGATCGTTCCTCAGACAGTCGTCGTGGCTCAGGATTCTCTTGAGCCGATGATCATCGAATCTGTCGGCCAAAACTCCGTCAGCGTCCTGAAGATCGATCAGACAACGCAGAGCGTCGAGACCCTGACGCTGCCCATCGCGTCTCTGGAAGGTCTGCGCGTGCCTGTGTTCGCGGCTCCATCGCCGACGAAATCCTCCTCGCCGGTTCTTATGCAGCAGGCCGGCCAGATCAGGCGCGATTACTTTGCCTCTTCCAAGGCAGGGCGGCACAGAGAGTTTGTCACCACCTTTGAATCCAGGCCTGTTGAAAACCTCAATGTTCTCGAAAGCGTCAATACCTATCTTGGCCTGGCCAGTCTTCATCTGAAATTCGGGAACACGCAGGATAAGACCCTGGCGCAGAACACGCAGAATTATCCGCTCAGGGCCCAGCTCGTCCACACGATCGCGACACCGAAGTCATTGTTCGAGGCCGAGGCGCTTGATCTGGGAGATTTATCGCAAAGGGCCGATCGGCTCAGGGAGGCCGTGCGAACAGCCGCTGTTTCCGCCCTGCCGCGCCAATCCGCGCCCGTCTTTATGCCGAAGGATTTCATGACACGGCTTGAGGGCTCTTTGACCGAACCCGTCCTGACGAGCCTGACGCAGCAATTCATCGACGCTGTCTATCCGGTCGAGCCCCTGGGACAGTTGAAACTGGCGTTGACGCCTGTTTCCTCCCCCGCGGGTTCTTATAAAGGACCTGTCGAATTCCTCGGCAATGAACTTCAGAAGGACTTCTATCGCAGGACGACGCTGACCCATATCCTTCAGTACGATAGCTTTGTCACGTTGAGCCTCTTCAATATCCACGGGATCATGGTTTCTCCTTCCGACATCGCCGATGTCAAGGTTACCCGTGACGGGATAGGCAGCCAGAAACATGTGTACCTGACAACCGTGGATTTGAAAGACGGCCGCAGTTTTGATTTCGCCCTGAAGCTGGCCATCAACAGCGGAGCCCAATTCAATTTCCGGCCCGAAGAAACATCCAATCTCGGGAAGTTGAGCGGAAAAGCGGATCTGCCTCTTCCGAGATTCGGCATTGCCGCCAATACCCAGGAGTTCAACGCTTACAGCGAAGAATTTATTCACGGTTATACCACCGCCCACAGGAGGGTCCCCAAGACGCCGGAGATGGTCCGTTCTGTCACAGCGTCCTGGATGAAGGTGGCCCTTTTCCTGAGTCACTATGTGCACAAGATGCCTTTGGATGAAATAAGGCTCTATACGGTCGATGATATGGCCTGGCACAATATCATGTTGCGCACGGACGCGGCCAATCAGCCCGATCTTTCCCGCATGCCTGTTGTTGTGGATATCGGCGCCACAACCCGCCGCAACCCCAAGGCCACTCTTGTTGAAATCTACAGGCATTATCAGCAATATCCGGGATCAGCCGAAGCAGTCCTGGGCGGTGTGCTGGATGTTTTGGGCAGAAATCGCGGCATGGCGTATCTGCAGGACGCCTTGAGAGATCTCAATCGCGCGCGGCGCCTTGAAAAACCCGAACAGGACATACAGGCGGCCCTGGAGGCCTTGCTGCCTCCGGACGGCATCTCTTCCCCGGCCCTGATTAGGACTATTCCGTCGGAAATGCCGCTGGGCACCTCCCAGAGACAGCTTTTGTTCCAGGAAATGCAGCAGGTTTTGCCTGTTGTCGAATCCCGCGTGGAAGGATTCCTGCGGGAAGTTGAGCAGGCCGTTCCTTCGCTGCGTCCGGAATCTTATCCGGCCTTGATCGGCAAGGCTTCTGATATCGCTGATGAACTGCGCGCTTTGCAGAACCCTGTTATCAGGGAGACTTTGACCCTTGGCGGATTTGCCAATTCCACGGACCTTGTGAACGGCGTGTTAGGGCAGGCGTCTTTCGGCCTCCAGGTTTACAGGATGAATGGCGATCTGGATGCCTTGCGCGCGGCATTGGATGAGGCCAGGACCAGGGCCAGGCAGACCTTTGATGTGTTGAGCGAAATGAAGCCCGCGGATATGCGGCTGATGCGCCTGCAGGAGGGCGTAGAATACATTTCAACGATAGATTCCGGCCTCTCCAGCCCTGTTGTTGCCAGGACCATGAGCGTTCCGGAATTGCCGCAATCTTATGTCCTGGAAACTTCCCGCCGCCGGCTCGTGGATCTGTCCTCTTCGATTCCGTCCGCAGGAAACCTGGGTGGTTTTGGCGCGGGCATGTCGATAACAGGATTTGCCGCTATGGGCGCGTTGTCCGCTGCCCCTGGCATGACAGGTTACGGCATGGGGACGGGAATGGGTATCTCAAGCCCTGTTGTTTCCGGAATGGGTTCATTGCCTGAATTGACGAAACTTCCGGATATGCCCAGAACACAGTCCGGTTTGGACAACGCCTTACCTACATTAACAAGGATCTCTGCCCCTGAGCACGTGAATAGACAACAGGGTATTCAGCCTGTTGCCGCTCCCGCGGCCCTGAGGGCTGCTTCCAGCTTCTCATCACTTATTGCCGCTCAACAGCCTTTGACGCCTGTAGAATCGCAGAAACAGGCAGAAGAACAGTCCAGGGCCTCGACCCAGGAGGTTCCTATGGCTCCTCCAGCGCCTGTTTCCGCGAATGCCGCGGCAAACAGCAGCGCTACAGCTTCCAGCGGAGCCAGCAATGCTTCCAATACGACAAGCAGCCTGATTTCAGCGCAGTTAGGGGCTGTTCCATACTCCTCTGCGCTGATCCTGGATATCAATACCTATGCTCCGACAGCCAGGGAGATCGCAGGCTTGGTCTCAATGGTTAACGGAGTTTCATCCCCTGCTCGATCCCCAGGAGTTTCCCCGTCTCCTATGAGCAGCTCAGCTCATACGGAGATGTACCGCCATGAGCATTCTACTGCAACTTCTGTTAAATTCTATAATTTGGTTGTTTCTTCTAACTCTTTAGAAGTTAAAGAGTTAGGCAGTGTCACCGGAAATATTAAGTATTCTGGTGAGGCAGGTGCCCGGAGTTTAATCTCTGGAGACCTGGTAAGCGCAAGCAGCGCGGTAGCCCAAAAGGCAACCTTAGGTGCAGCGCCCAAGGCCGAAAGCCTTGCCACCGTAATCACGCCGCCTAACGTGAATACGCTGAATGGCGAAGTCAGGCTGGAAGCCAACATCAATAGAGGAACGCCAACCTCTATTGCGGATGCGCAGCAAACAGGGATTGTCCCGGCAGGCAAAGCGCGGTTGAGCGTGTCTCGCGAGGATCTTAATAGAGTAGGTGAGACAGGTGCCCGGGGTGTAACTTCCCCAGTCGCCAATGACAGCGCGAAGTACGCGAAGAAAGCAACAGAAACGACCGGTCTTGAGACCGGAAAGGCTATTGGGAGCACGGAAGTGTCCGCTCCCGCAGTGCGTAGCCTGGAAGATCTCAGGATAACGATAAAAGTAAGCGAAGAACCTGGCACGCAAGTGCCTGAAATACCCTTCTCGCCCACGAAGGGACTTTTTGTACCTACCGCCTTTAGAAATTCATCAAATCTCGCGCAAATTCCTCAAGTTCCCGCTCTTCACAATACGCCATTAGCTATCACGGAAACCTTTGTTTCTTCGCCTGTTGTCAGCAAGGCCCTGATTGAAGTCGGCCAGCATGAAGACAGGGTGGCGGGCTTGACGGGTTTAAGCGCGGCCTACGAAGAGAAGATCGCTGTTATCGGCCGGATCATCGAAGGCAAAACAACCGAGATCCGCGGTATCATTGAGCACGCCGGAAACCAGGAACAATACAGGAAAGAAGCCGCCAGAGAGGCCCGCGCCATCAGGGCCAGAATCCAGGAATTGAGAGCCCACCGGTCCGCGCTGGAAACCAAGCTCCAGAATGTGACAAATGCCCTGGAAAATATGCCGCTGCCTTCCCTGCAGGCCTTTGACGAAGCCGAGCAGATCACAGCCTATAGGGATTGGTTGAAGGAAACAACCAAGGCGACGATCGGCCAGAAGGTTGAGAAGGTCTTTGAAATCTTCAAGGGCGCGATTTACCTGAGATTGGGCCAGGCCCTGACGCTCGATGATTCAGACCAGCACTTTATCGGCGGCCTCACGGATTTTGTCGTTTCCCGGCTGATCCAGTTCGAACAAAAGAACAAAGGCTTTGTCACGCCTGAGGATAAGCTGGCTGCCCGTACGCACGTGGAGCGCAAGATCGGTCAGATCGTGGGTCTTCTGGTCAATCGCGATCAGGCTGTTGTGGCTCAACTCAATGAGGTCATCGGTCACTTTGATCTGAAGAGCACCTTTAATCATACGCTCTTGTCCGGTAATGCCGCGCGCCTTGCCCCTGCCGCCGACAGACAGCAGTTGGATACTTACCTGGATTCGCAATCGTCCCTGTTCAAAGGATATTTGGTCGAAATGGCCATTACCAAGATTGAACTGGCATGGGCCAGGCATACAGGCGCCACAAAGGCGGCCCTGCGGGATATCCGCAGCCGGTATAACGACACGGGTTCCAGACTTGACGATATCGAGGAGGGAGTTTACAACCGGATCATTACCTTAATCCCTGCCTTGAAAGATACGCATATTCCGCGTTCAACGCATCAGTGGCACAAGGTCGCTTCCAAGGTGGCCATGGTCGGACTGTTCAGCACGCTCGCCTTGATGACGATCGGCTGCGCGGCTATGGCGCAGAACGTCCATCATTCCGATTACGGCCTGGCTAACGGCCAGACCTATTGGGAAAACGACGCCATGCATAGCGTCGCCGCGACCCAGCCCGCGTTGACAACGGATAAGACCTCTGTGCCGCCGGCTGCCGCGATCGCCCCTGTTGTTCATCAAGGGCTGGGCAAGATCATGGGCCTGGCGACGACAAATCAGGATGAAGCCCTCAGGGTATTTGATTCTCTCAGGCAGCAGAATGTTGTGGAATTGAGGCCGCTGTCCCTGCAGCAGGCGCTGGATGCTCCGCGCGGCGTCCTGCTTCTTGATATCGATGGAATCCGGCAGATCGTTACAGCTATTCCTGACAAGCAGGCCTTTGCCAAGACATTTGTTTCTCCTGACTTAAAGGGCAGGATCAGGATTTATCAGGTTATGCCCCGCTTGCAGTCTTCCATAACGCAGCCGGCCGCTTCTTCAGACCAGGCCGCGGTGGCCCCGCAGGCGCAGGCCCTGGCTCCTGTTTCTCCGGTTACGTTGCCTGCGGCCCAGCAGCCGGTAACAGCGGCCGTTGTCGAACCTCAGGCTCCCATAGTTCAGTCGGCTGATCACGCAGCGCCTCAGACGCTTCCTCAGGCTCCCTCTGTCAAACAGCCGCAGGTTCAGCCGGTTTCCACAGCAGCCCCGGCCCCTGCCGAAAAGCAGATTGATCTCTATCCTCTGGCCCCCAGGGCTCTGCCTGAAGCGGCAGCGCCGGTTGCTTCCACACAGCCTGTCGTGGAAAGGGCCAGCGACGATCTGGAGCATATGTGGAGATGGGTCAGGACGGTTGAGGCTAATGGCGTGGCGACAGCCGTCAGCCCTAAAGGTGCCAGGGGCGTCGCGCAGATCATGCCGGAAGCCTTGCAGGATTATAACGCCAACCATCCGTCCAACCCGTATTCCTGGGATGAGATGTTCGACGCGGCCAAGAATCTGCAGGTGGGCAAGTGGTATTTGACAAGACAGATCCCGCTCATGCTCAGGAATCACAATCTTCCTGTGACCGCTGAAAACGTCCTCTGGGCTTATAACGGAGGCATCGGCAGGGTTGTCAACGGCCAGATGTATGATGAAACCAGGAATTATATCAACGCCTACAGGAACGGTACGCTTTTGAATGGCGCGGCTTACAGAGATCGGCCGGGAGTTCAGCCGGCGATCGCCGCTGCCGCGCCCCAGGCCCTGCCTGCTCTGCCTGCCGTGGTCATTGACGGCCGCGTCATCAGGGTCGGCAACGAAGCCTTCCAGATCCGCGGCGTGACAGTGGGCCATGAATTCAGCGCGGCCCAGGCGGATCTCGTCAGCCAATTGAATGCCAATACCGTGAAGTCTTACAGGCCTGTGGCGCGCGAAGTTTTGGACGCTTTGGCGCAGCGTCAGGTGCGGGTCATTATCGGCTTCAACAAGGAAGAGATCGTCAGCGGTTATTACCTGGGGTATATCCACCGCTACGCGAGCCATCCGGCTGTTTTGGCCTGGTCTCTGGGCAATGAATACAATATGCATCCCGAATATTTTGTGACGATCCCGACGGACGCCTCTCCGGAAGCCCGCGCGGAATTGACCCGTCAGGCTGAGTTCAAGTGGGCGCGGATCCTGGAAAGGTCAGCCAGATCCGTCCACGAGCTTTATCAGCAGCAGCCGGCCCTGCGGCCGATCCCTGTCACGACAGCTCACGGAGAACTGCCTACGGCTGAGTTCCTGGCTGCCGCGCCTTCTGTTGATTTCTGGGGCATTAATTCTTACAGGTGGAATGATCCCGCGGCCTTCACGGGCGGCAAGAGCATTTTTGATGAATGGCAGGCCCTTTCTTCTAAGCCCATGTATCTGTCTGAAGCCGGAGCTGATTCCTACAAGACAACGCAGGTTACGGCCGGGCCGGATGGAAGACAGATCGTCAACGGCCAGATTGATGAGCAGGCGCAGGTTAATGCCAACCTGAAGATATGGAGGCAGGTCGATGCCCGCCGCGATATTGCCTCAGGCGTGACCTTTATGTCTTTGCAGGACGAGTGGCATAAGGCCGGCAATCCGCAGACTCAGGATGCCGCCGGGTTCATGCACGCGGGCGTGCCCACGGATGGTTTTGCCAATGAAGAGTATTGGGGCCTGTTCAACGCCGACGGAACACCGAAGCTTGTTGTGGGCGCTTTGGCCAAGAGCTGGGGCGTCCCGACCACGCCCGCCGATCGTTCCAAGATCCTTGAGATCGGCCGCGAATTGCAGAAGGCCGCTGGTGTTCTCCAGACGGCCCAGGACCAGGTCGCCGCCCTGGAAGCGCAGAGAGCGGCTATGGAAGATGAACTGCGCAAAGTCGACGCGCAGATTTCCGGAACGACTTTGACCATCACAGAACACCAGACCACGGTGACAGGCCTGAGGCCTGTCGTGGAAAAAGCACTGGCTGAGCATAAGGCCGCGCAGACATCCGTGGCGCAGTGGCAGGAAAACAATTTGAAGGCCCTGGAAGGCGCTTACGATCGTCTGAATCAGGGCATTCTGGACGGCACAAGGCATTTTGCCACCGAAGTCAGGCCTGCCGTTACTGTCAAAGAAATTTTAGGCCTCAGCTTCCTGGGTCTCTTGTCTTTGGGCATTATTGCCGCCGGCGCCAAGAGGAAGAACCGCTTTGCCCGCGCCATCGGCGGCATAGGCCTGGCTCTGGTCATAGGCAGCGGGGCTATGCTGGGCATGGGATACGGTTTGAGCGACGCGCATCAGGATGCGGCTGTTTTCGCGGGCAGGCATCTTGGAATGGATGCTTACCAGGATATGAATTTAGGGCCCTATCAGATCACGATGCCCGATGTGACGGCGTGGCAGGCCCAGGCCCAGCTGCCCGCGGCTGCGCAGCAGTCCTGGGATTACGCCATTTTTGATGAAACACAGGCCCGCGCGGCCACAGATTTCCATTTCCGCGGAGCGGCCCGTTACTGGCAGAATATCAATAACACGATTGGTGTTACCGCCGACCATATGACCGAAGAGCAGGCTGTTGTCCTGATCGCGTCCATGCACGGCGGCATCACGCCGCAGGCGTCTGAAGCGGGCCTGATCAAGTGGCATATGGACACGCTTGCCCGCGCCAAGGGCCTCACCCCGCAATGGCAGACACCGGCCCAGCTGGAACAGACGCTCTTTGGCATCGGCCGCACCTACAATCTGAATGATGCTCAGGCCAGGGAAGCGGCCAGGGCCGCGCTTGCCGGCGGAGATCTGAACATGACGAAATTCTTCGGCTCCGAGGTCGGCAGGAATATGCTCGCCGAAATCGGGGCTAACCGCATTTATCCGACGGTCCAGGATGTCCTCGGCCCGGACGCGAATTCCCTGCTTGCCGGGTTCAGGCAGGGCGCGCTCATCGCCCAGAGAATGCAGGCCTCAAACACAGCCCTGGGTCGTCATCTTCTGCCTGTGACCCAGGAGTCCGTGCAGCAGCAGGAAACCCAGACAAAGGTCCGCTTTGAAGAGGTCACAAAGAAGATCACGGAAGTGACGACCTCCTTGTCCAGGAGCCAGGCTGATCTTCAGGCCCTGCAGAGCAGAAAGGCCCAGCTGATCCAGTCCTTGAATGACAAGGCCCGTGAGATCGCCTCTGCCAGGCAGACGCTGGTGAACGCGCAGCTGCAGCACAGGTTCTGGCAGCAGGAAATGACTTTGAGCGACGCGCTGGAAGCCAGCGCTGTTCCTGACAGGCAGGCCTGGACAGGCGATGCCGCGGCCCTGAACAATTTGAAAGCGAAGATCGACGAGCTGAGGGCGCAGGAAGCCAGGATGAACCAGGAGCTGGAGACCAATCCCGCCCTGACAGAGCCGCTGGAAGATGTGAGAACCCAGATCGCGCAGCTGGAACTCAGGGCCCAGGAACTTCAGGAGGTCTTCTCAACCGAAGCTGCCAGACAGGAATTGGAGCAGGCCAGGACCCAGCTGCAGGCTTCCCGCGACAGGCTTGAGGAAACGATCAAGCGGTTGTCGCAGGTGGAAGCCGTGCCGCAGCAGCCCATTGACCCGGCCAAGACCCTGGAAGCCATTAATCAGCTCAGCCAGGACATCGTCCAGGTCCAGACCGATATGGCGGCCCTGAACGCGACCATCCAGAAGATATTGAAAGACCCCAAGGTCATGCAGAAGGACCAGTTGTTGTCCGTGTATCTGAACCTGGAAACCCAGGCGCACAACGCGCTTCTGAATCTCGGCCAGGTCGGTCCTTTCAGCGTCGGCTTTAATGTCGGAGGCAAGGCCGCGCCGTATATTACGCTGGCCAACATCGGCAACGGTATCGTGAACAACAGCATCAACGGGGCCAGCGGATATACCATGGCGGGAATTGCCGCGATCGACGCCCTTTCCGATATCATCCAGCAGCCCAACACCGAAAAGCTCTTTAACGGCGACGGCGGCGTCATAGTCCCCGATTGGAGGGGAGAAAACTTCTCAGGCCTGCACCTGTTGTTCTTCAAGATCGGCGTGGACAACGGCAGATTTACGATCAGGACGGAGGCCCCGAGAGTGGGCGTGGACTTAGGCAGGGTCGTTCGCGCCAATATCGGGCTGAATCCCGACCACGGCTGGCTGCCGGATCCCAAGATCGGCGTGCTGGGCATGAAGATCCTGCACACGGAATTCGGTGATTTCCATTATTTCCCCAGGATCAACCTGCAGGAGAACACCGTGGATCCTCAGGGTTCAAGGGGATACATGAACCTGACAAACCCCGGTGAAGGCCTGAATGAAGCTATCGGCTACGCCCTGAAATTCGTCTTCAAGGGCGAGAAGCCCGAGAGATTTTCCGGCGTCGTTATCTACAGCCTCAGGCAGAAACAGGCCTATGTGGAGATGCTGACCAACACGGATCTTCGTTTTGATTATCTTATTGAACGCCAGGGACCGACGCAGAGGATTTACCGCCGCAATCTGACAACAGGCCAGACCGCCCTGTTGTCTGAGGCGGATATGTATTATCCCAAGGCCGACCGCGAAAGAAATAACGGCATGGAGACAGAGACATTCTTGAGAAGGAGCGCCGGCTGGATGGAACAGGACGGCGTCCAGAGGATCAGCGGCATGGCCGATCTCCAGAGAAGCGTTATGTATCTGCAGGCCCTGAATCATTACGGCCTGGAGGTTGATCCCGCGACCCGCCAGATGTATCCGTTCTCAAGGCTGGAAGATATCCCCACAGGCCTGCAGGTCACCGACCTTCCGCTCGTCCAGCAGGAAACGTTCAAGAGGCAGGCCGGCGCCATCACGACCCTTCCTGCTGATCAGCTCGCCCTGGTGCGCGTGAATCCGGCTAACGGCCGCATCATTATTCCGGGCCTCAAGGCCGCGTTCATGGATCATTTCTTCAACACAGCCCAGCCGGGTGAATACAGGACCTATGTTGTCAATAACGGCGTCGCCCCCCAGGTTATTCTGGAGGCGGCCCAGGCGCCTGCTGTCACGACCATCCCTAAAGGAACCGTGATCGAAAACGGCAAAGAAAAGATCACCCTGGAAAGAGACACGCAGATCACCTTTGACGCCCGCTTCACCCAGAACAGCGCCTACAGATTGCCCAGGGGCCAGCAGGGTTCAGACAGCGCGCGGCCTTTCGCGTTCGTGGAGGCTGACACAGTCCGCATGCCGGCGATGATCGTCAGGACGTTCAGGGCGGAATCTCCCCGCACGGTTTACATTTTTGATCAGGCCCAGGCCCAGGTCATTCCCACGCAGTCCATTCAGAGGGGCCAGAGCATTACCATCAACTTCGGCGGAAAGTATCAGCCGCTGGTCCTGGATCAGCCGGGCACAGTCGTTACGTTTGCCAAGCCGTTTGCCGTGGACATGATGGTCAACGGCCAGGTCGTCACGATTCCGGCGATTGTCGAATATCCGAAAGCCAAACCCGCGGAATCGCCTGACACCTACGGCACCATGATCGACCTGGCCACAGGGCAGAGCACGACCATGCAGAATCCTCCGGCCGGCGGATTACGGGAAACGACGATGGATGAGCTGGTCCGCGAACTGGGTATGGCGCCGACGAATCTGGACATGGCAGGACAGCAGGCGCCGCCGCTGGCTTTGAATAAGGAATACATTGATTATCTTGACCGGGTCAAAGGCCTGGCCAGAATGGCGCAGACCTACAGGGATTCGGAAGTCCTGCATCAGTGGAGGCAGAATGTTTATGTGAACCTGCGCCGCGCCTCTGAAGCCGTGCTCGCCGACATTGACGCCAAGAAGGGCATGCAGTATTGGGTCGCGCAATACGGCGTGTGGAGAGGCGAGTCGCTGGAATGGATCGAGACCAATATCGCAAAACAGCAGGAACTGCTGGAGAAGGCCCAGGAGGCCCATGCCGAGGCCCTGGCAGAAGCCCGCAAGGGCCTGGAAGAACTGCAGGCGCAGCTTGCGGATATGCAGGCGAGCATTCAGAATTATGAAACCTTAAGAGACCAGGCGCGCGCCAACGGGAATTTCGGCCTGGCGGATTATTATAATGACCTGATGGCCCAGACGGTTGTCAACCGCGCCGAAACAAACGCCGAGATCACGCAGGGGACCCGCTATGTCGCGGCCTTGACCCAGGGCACGGATACTTCCATCAACGAGAACCTTGATCTGGTCAACGCGCAGAACGGCCTGACCGAATGGCAGAAGAGACAGCAGGATCTGCCGACGGTTGAAGACTGGAAGAAGGATCCGCGCGCGACAGCCAGCCAGTGGGCCAATTCCCAGTTTGAAATGGCGCAGCAGGAACTTCTGGACGCGTTCAAGGGCATTGATTATGTGAACACGAAGATCAGGAACGTCCTGCGCGGTTTGGGCAGCCTGGAACAGGAATACCAGCGCGCGACCGAAGGCTACCAGGCTTTGAATAACGAGCACCAGACTTTAGAGCTGCCCAACAACAACGAACCGACTTCAGACAAGGGCTCCTGGAGCATCGAGTGGCTGGATTGGCAGCAGGCGGAAGCCCAGAGAAAGCTCGATGAGCTGGCAGGTCTGAACCTGCCTGAAGAAGAGAGGGCCAGGCAGGAGAAGATCTTGAGAAACGCGACGGATTACTGGACCGCGCGCGCTGCCGACGCCAGGACCCGCTATCAGGAACTGACTGGCTCGGCCTGGAACGGCGAACATCACGAAGCGGGCGAAGGTTCCAAGATCCAGACAGCCCAGGATTATATGGGAGAGTCCCTGGATGAATACAATGAGACCGTCGCTTATCTGGAAGATTTGAAGACCAAGGTGGACGAGGACGATCAGATCGTTTCCCTGGTCGAAGCCCAGGCCTACCTCGATACGATCCTCAAGAAATATAACGGCGGAACATTCTCAGACACATTGAAATATCTCGCCCAGCGCACGGAAGCGGTCCAGGCCAATGTCACGCAGCTCTATAAGTATCTGTCCGCGCGCGACGATATGATGGACAAGGTGGGTGAGATTTCCGAGCAGGGCATAGAGGCCCAGATTCAGCGCAAAAAACTTTATGACGAGGCCGGGCGGCTTGAAGCCATGGAGCAGAGGCTCAGGTCCGCGTACCCGCAGCTGCCTTCCTCAGCCTTCTTCGGCAAACGCCAGCTGGGCGCCATCATTGAAGCCGAGAATCCCCAGGGGTATCTGGGCGCGGCCGTGACCGAAGGATTGCTGGGCAACAACGCCATGGCCAATAGCGTCTTCCAGATGGCTGACGGCAAGCACAAAGTGGATGTGTATTCCGTCGGATTCCAGCTGGAACAGGGCACTCCTTCGGTCCAGAGCGCCGGCGTCGGCATCCGCAGCGCGCTGGGCGAGAATGCCAATAATTTCCTGGCTATCGGATACAAGACGCGCGATTCGTACCGCCAGACGCAGAAGAAGGCCGAGGACGGAACCCTGCAGAACGTGACCGAGCACATTCAGGACCAGAGGCTTGTCCTGTTTGAACAGCTTACCTATTCCAACGGCCGCACGAGCGCCTCCTATGTGGGTTATGCCGACGTGTCCATGGCGCAGAATTCCACGGTCCAGGTGCACAACCTCCATTTGCGCGATGATTTCGCCAAGAATTTCTTCTGGGAATTGAAGGCCGGCGCCATTTTCACGGACGCCAGCGAAACAGCCGGCCTCGTCGCGCATGACGCCGAAGGCAATGAAATAGAGATGCCTATCGACCTGGCGGTCAAAGAACATCTGATGTATGCCAGCGCCGGCATCGGCTGGCATAATGACGACAACACCTCCATGATCAAGATTTTTGTCAGGCCTGAATCCGATTCCAGCGAGTGGAGCGAAGGCCGTTTCCTGCTCTTCGGAGTGGCCGGCAAGCAGGCTGTTTTGAGGACGAAGAACCTGGAGGCGGATATTGCCGGTGAAGTCATGTATGGCGGGGCTAACACGCTTAAAGCGCGCGGCATGCTGGAATTCAGGCTGCCCGGCGAAAAGATCAGGGCCAGGATCGGCGGCGTGATCAAGGACAGGTTCGACACCAGAGGCGCCATCGTCAGTCTGGAAGTGCCCACGCCGTTCTTCCGCGATACGACGACAGAGATCAAATATGAGCCGACCTGGTTTAACGGCGGCCGCGTGGATAACTGGGGCGTGACCTTCGGGCCCATCTTAAATATCGGCAAAGACAGGGTGCCGGCCTTTGTGTGCGCCGATGGCCCGATGAAAGGCAGGGTCATGGGGATTCCCGCCAATGACCCGCTGGCTTCTTATCTGGCTATGTATCCGCAGGCCAGCCGGAACGTGGCCGTAACCTTGAACGGCATCGAGCCTGAAACCAATCCTGTCGTCAATGTTACGGTGGACGGCAAAGTCTTCCTTTACGGCCCGAAAGCCCAGGACATGAGAAAGGCCTTCTTCCTCGGGCCCAACGCTCCTTCAACGCTCGGTATCCTGCATTTCTTTGACGGCGCCAATCTGCCGAGAGGCCTGGATAAGGCCATGTATGAGCAGGGTATCCTGACAGCCCTGGGCACGATGATGCCTGAAGAACTCCAGGCCGCCAGAATCCAGATTGACCAGGCCCCGGGGCCCAGGCAGGGACAGTATTATTTTGACATGCCCGTCAACCAGAGAACTTATCGCATTTACCTGGGAGACGATAAGACCCTGGTTGTCCTGCCGCAGACAGCGCGCGAAAAACTGAATATCCTCACCGCCTACCCCGCGGTTATGGAATTCACGCTGCCCGGCTTTGACATGGCTGAAGGCGATTTGAACGCCGATGCCCTCGTGTATGTCCCCAACGGCCCGACAGTCCGCCTGAGCGCCGCGGATGTCCGGCAGGCCGCCCTGGAAGGACGCATCTATTCCTTCGGCATCGGGAAAACCAATGAGATCGGCGAACCCGTGTATCACTTCGAGGTCAGGGACTTCAAGGGCATCAGCCAGGGAGAGCTGGTCCTGCATCCTGCAGCCATGAGAGCTATCCGCGACCTGCAGAACGTCGATAATTATTTTGTCGTGCCGTCAGACGCGGCCCAGGATCGCAGGGGAAGGGCCGGCAGCCGGTCCACCTATATGACGGAAGCGCAGATCGCTGCCGGCTTGAGAGACGGTGTATTCGCCTTTATCGAAGAAACGCCGATGCCGGGCTTGAAACAGTTCAAGCTCGTGGTCAAGGCCACAGGCGAAGGCATTTCTTCGCCCAGGCTTATGGCCCAAAGGAACCTGGCTTACAGGCAGGGCCGGTTGTTTGTGGACGCTGAAGGCAAGATCCAGATCGCGCCCGCGCCCAATGACGTTCCTGCCGGTTCCAGGGTCATCGCTCTCGTGAATCAGCCGGACCAGGAACGCGGTTACTTAAGGACTTATGTGACGGAAGATGTCCTGCGCCAGAGCATCACAGACGCCGGCTGGAACGGACAGCATCTGGCATCCACGCAGCTGCAAAATGACGAGGGCTTGTACATGTGGTTCAGGGATAAGGGCGAGGCCAACGGCATTTTTGACAGAAGCACCGATGATGTTGTGTGGAAACCGTATCCGGCCGACAAGCACCTCATCCGGGACAAGGCGCTTATGCAACAGGCTGAGCAAGACCTGCTGGACGGCTGGAAGGCTGTTTACTCTGTGGGCATGGGTAATGTTCCCATGGAATTCCACGCCGCGGCCAGGCCTGTGCTGGAAGACATCTACGCGCGCCATATCGTCGCTGTGGCTGCCGACGGCGCGGTGCGTTATATCCCCGAAGACAGGATGGCGGAAAACTTTGATTATCTCAAGGGTGTTTACAAGAACAAGGGCAATGTCATGAAGCTGACCGCCGACGGCCAGGTGAGCGCCAGGTATTATTTCGGCAAGGACATGGAAGATTCCCACGCCGTTCTTCTCATGCAGGACCCGGCGACGAAAAATATCGACGCGCACGTCTATAGCCTGGACGCGACAGGCAGGCCTTCGGCGCGCCTGGGCCTTTCCGTGGACAAGGGTGTGATCACGATCACAGACCCCAACGGCCTCCCGGTCAAGGTCAAGAGGGTCAGGGTCATCGAGAATCCGAAACCCGTCGGCATTATCGGCGTGGACGGCTGGGGCCAGACCGCGGTGACCCAGTTCGGCGACAAGCTGATCGTGGACGCGGATGACACATTTGGCGATGCCAGAAGGCTGGATCCCACGCTTGCGCAGGTAACAGGGGTTCCGGATAATGCCAGGGCTTCCAGGGTTTTCAATGTTCCTGACTGGAAGGGGCAGGGCTTTACAGCTCCTCATGTGGGCTGGTCTGTGGATATGGGCGAAAGGACCTTGACGCTGGAAGGAAGGTCTTACACCTTCACCATGATCTATAACATCAATAACGCGGGCAAGATTGACCGCGTCTTCGGCGTCAGGAACGGACAGGAACAGATCGACGTTAAGTTCGACGGCAGTGTGTTTATCGTCTCCAACGAGCTGCTCGGAGGCAGCGAAGGCGCGGCGTATTATGTGGAAAAAGACGCTCAGGGCAATTACACCGGTGTCCTGAAATTCTCCACGACCCAGGACATCAGCTTAACGAGCCTGCCGGATGCGTGGACAAACGGCATGCATTCCATCTACGAATACCTCAAGGGCCTGCCCGGCCATAATCCCGTCAATCCGTTTGATCCCCAGATCACGTGGAAGAGGATCAATATTGTTAATCCGTCCGGCAGGATCCTCGCGTATTCCTACCAGGCCTTCCGTAACAGCGAAGTCCCTGTGGCCAAGATACTCATCTTTAAGGACGAGCAGGGCAGGGAAAGGGCCATGCTGGACGTTGATGACAGTTTTGGCGGCAACAGCATCAGCTTGAGGTTCGACCTTTCCAGGAACGCCCGCACCGGCTTGCTTGATCCTGTGGCTTTGTCCCATCACATTTCCGCGCAGCGCGAGCTGATCATTGATTTTTACCTGAATCGCGCTGTGATTGAAAAGAGGAATGAGGAAGCTCTGGACAGGTATCTGGCTTCCAGGGAAATCCTCAAGAGAAACGGCCTGTTCAACGCGGGGTGGCAGGATCTCCTGGCCAATCTGGACAGCTTTACCAACGTTGAAGATTCGGGTAATCCTCATCGCGTTGAACGCAGGGAAGACTTCACGTATGAGGGTCGTTATGCCGGATTATTCAAAGCCTTGCAGATTTATATGACGGATAACACGGAATATATCATTTATAGCGACCCTGTCGGGAAAAAGAAAGTCGGTTTCGGTCAGCTCCCGGTGCCGGGCCAACTCAATGGCAGCGGCATTGTAGAACAACTCAAAGAAATGGGACTGGATCTGGAAAGAGGGCTCATCACCTCCAACAACACCGCTTTCTTCACCGCTACAAATAATAATGAAGGCGAGGTTTATTATCAGGCTGTCCGCGATTTCTACGGCAATAAGCTGACGCAGATCTTCTACAGGGACAGCCAATACCAGCGGCCCTTCCTGGCCATGTATGGTTATGAGTATGACCAGAACGGTATCGGCGGCAGGGCCGCGCTCCTTGTCCCTGTGGCCCCGGGCCAGTGGGCCGTCTGGAAAACATCCCGATACGAAGATATGCAGAAGCTCACGCTCAGGGACCTGGGTGAGAACAGCGTGCCGTATTCCGCGAATATCTTTACGCACGAGATCTCCCAGTTCAATCCGCTGCCTCAGTCGGTCATCGCCCTTCAGACGGCTGATCCTTATGCCAATTACGCCCAGGTCCGTGAGCTTATGGACCGCATGGCCGGCTCAAACGAGCTGATCAAGAAATACAAATCAGGCTTAAACGGCGAGGGCAGGCTTGTGACTCTTCTGGACGGCTATAGATTAGACACCCAGAACAATGCCGTAGGCGATCCTCGCCGCGTCACGTTCATGGTTACGGATGTGGACGCTACCAGCGCCATTGAGGCCGGTCCTTTTGTCTTCGGTGTTGTGAAAGAAGCTTTCACAACGAATTATGACCCGTCCAAGGGCACCGAGCCTCTGCGGTATTCTCCACGCAACTGGGCGGACCATCAGTGGCTGGTCCATCGTAACGGGTTTGAGCTCCTTTGCCCGGCCAATGAACCACCGTCCGTCAAATACACCTATACCAGCGCCATTCCCGGACAGGAAAATTCCCAGTGGGTCATTGAAGACCTGGTCGGAGGCTGGCCGTACAAGAAGGGTAATGCCCCATCCTGGTCGCGAGAAATTGCCCGCTTGCCCATAACGCCTTCTTCTGAAGTGTCTGTCTTTGACGGGGCTTTCCCGTTCTATGAAAAGCAGACCCTGGCTTACAGTATTTTCAGCGACGAAGTCGCCGGGGAGCTTGCGACGACGCAAATGACGCATCCGGAAAGGGCGACACAAAAGGATTTTTCGACCGATGTTCTGATGCGCGAAAAAGACGGCATGAGAGAATATGTCCTCAGGCAGGAGCTTCAGCGCAAGCATAAAGTGCTCAGGGAATGGATCGCCGAACGCCGGTATGTCAATATCGCTACAGCCGAACCGTCCCGGCCGGTGTTTGATTTCTCGGGGACGAACGCCTCCCAGTCCGGCGATGTCGATCCGGCCGCCTCTTCTGAAGTGAAGCTCATCAATCTCCTGTATGGGGCGTTCGCTCTCTTCGTCATCTTTGTGCCGCTGGCAATCGGAAAGTGGCTTAGAATCCGCGCGAGAAAGAATGAAAAAGCGGAGCAGTCCGCCTCCTCTGAAGGCAAGGCGCTGCTGTTTACCGAAGCGCATAAGGAGCAGGCGCTGGAGCGTATTGCCATCAATATCCTTGGCACCATGGAGGTCGATGAGACGAAAGAGGTCGTCGCCCTGCTCCGGAGGTTGAAATATGAGAAAACGCAGGCGGACATGGCCCAGTTAGAGGCTTACTACAGAAATAATGTGATGCGTGTTTCAGACGGCCCTCTGGAAGGTAATTTCCTTTATCATTTGACCGTCAACTACATGCAGATGATCGCCCTGAGGGAAGCCATTGCCAACGAGGAAGGCCGGGGCTTTGATCATATGACGCAGCATGACCGCTATCTTAATGAAATGGACGAATCAGCCATGACCTCGTTCATTTTCGTGCGCTGGGCTATCAAGAACGGCAATAAAGAGAGCCGCGCCGCCGCTCAGCAGGGGCATGACAGTAACTGGACGCCGACCTGGTATGACGCGCACCTGGGCGAATTAGCCGAGCGGCACAGAAAACTCATGGCTGAGAGCGCTGCCGGGAATGATGTTTCCAGCCCCGCTTTGAATATGGATAAATTTGAAGATCTGTATTTTGAGAAAGGCATGATCCGGACGAAAACCGGCGGAAGGGACGCTTCTCAGACCGTTCCGATGTGGATCTCTCCGAACCAAAATCCGGCCGGCACGCTGGAACAGCGCCAGGAGGATGAACGGCGCATGAACCATCGCCGCGTTGTCATGAATTTCGTCCAGGGCGTCGTGCGTCTGAGAGACCTCCTGCCTGACGCGCCTCTGGAACATGCCGCGTGGGTCCACCGTGTTGATGATTGGATGAGGCAGGTGAAGGCGGTCAGGGCGATCCTGGCGGATAAGGCGTCCAGCGAGGACGGGAGGGAAGAAGCGCAGAACGTCATCCGGAAGGTCGAAAGGGAGATCATCGCGGCGCTTAAGAGCGGCAAATACGCGCCTATCGGCGAGGTCTTTGAAGTCCACATCAAGGCCATTATGAAGGACCTGGACGTTGACGCAGCGGCCGGCTACGGGATCAAGAATGATTGGGTCACCATCCGCAATCTTATGGTCAATCTTTTCGGCATGGATGCAGGCCAGATCGACGCGACGGTCGGGGCTTATGAGGCTTTTAAAGAACGCGAGGGCCGCGACCTTCTACCCATGTCCCACCGTAACTTCGATATCATTCACCTCTTGCCGCATTTTGTGTTTGTCCTGCTTGGCGGTATTGCCGCGTTTAATGCCAAATTCTTCGGAGCCTCCTTGCTGGTTTTTGCCAAAGGGGCCCTCGCGGCGCTGGCCTCGCCGTTAATCGTTGCCGCGGTCCTTATCACCGCGGGCATCGCCTTCCATGCGATAGGCAGTTATGTCAAGAGCCACCGGTATGAAGGCGACAACACGTTTAAGGTCAAAGAAGGACTGAGGAACAATCCTTATTTCTACAAGAATATTTCCCTCGCCCTGAGGATTTTTGGCGTCGGCATTGTCATCGCCAGCCTTGTGGCGTTCCTGGCAACGGCTGTTCTTACCGTGCCGCAGATCATGCTTGTGGCTGTGCCGATAGGGATCGCTCTTGTTGAACTGGGTGGTATGGTTTCGCCTTTGCTGGTCAGCCGCCTGAGCGAATGGGCCCAGAAGAAGGCCATCGAAAAGCCGGCCTCCGGATTCTTTAATGTCTTGAATTCCCTGAGCCTTTATCCGACCAAACCGGTTTCTATCATCGCGCAGTCCCTGCGGCATTATCTGAGGCCGACCATGCCTGCCGGCGGCTGGATCGCGATGGCCATGTCTTATGTTTTCTATGGGGCTATGTGCTTCCTCTTTATGAAGCTTGGGATATTCCTTGTGACGGAAAGCTTTGAGATCTTCTTCGGCGTGCAGATCGAGCTGGGCAGTGTTGTTCGCGTGCTTTTGGCATCCTATCCCTTTATCCTGGCCCTGTATTTCCTGCGCTATGGGATCGGGCCGATGTTGACAGCCGCGGCCTCCTTTATCCGCCAATGGCCGTTGCGCACCATAAGCCTGGCTCTCGTCGTTCTGCAGTTAACGGTTCTGCATCTGGCCGGTTGGCCGGCGGTTGTTTTGGCAGGGGTTATGGCAGGCAGCATGCTCTTTGAAGACCAGATCAAGGCGTCTTTGGCCAGCAAGCCGTATGTGCAGCAGATCCTCTCAGCCATCGAGGAAAACGCCCTGTTCACGCTCAGCAAGACCTTCTGGCATAAGAAGCGCGCCGAGGTATGGTCTCATTTGAACTGCAAGAACGCCTGGGCGCGCTGGTGCGTGGGCAATGACCAGATGCTTCTGGATCCCGTACTCCAGGATGTGGACCAGTTCGGGCCCAATTCTGTTGCCGCAAAAGAGATCAGGTCCAACGACAGCCGTTTCTATATGGGCGCGTTCATGGCCGGTATCTTTATCTTCATGATGGCTATTTCCGGCATCTTCTCCTTTAATCCTTTCATGGGCGTTGTGCTGACATTGTGCTATATGGGCGCGATGTTCAACCAGGTCCTGCGGTTCCATGGTTTGGTCGTGCATATGCTCAAGGCCGGATATAACGGGCCCAGCGCTATTGTCTTTGGAACGGCTGCGTTCATTGCCGCGCACGCGTTCGGCCTGCCTCTTCTTTCTTGCGCTTACGTGGCGATCGCCGGAATGTGGGTCGGGGGTTTTGTGGTGGGCTTGAGCAAATGGCTCGCCTCCTGGCCTAAAGACATGGTCCGCTTTGCCTCCCAGGTCCAGCTTCACTTCCTGTCCAAGGCCGGGCGTCCCAATCTCGAGTTCAAAGCTTCGGCAGGGGCCAAGCCCAACAAGTATCTGATGGATATCAGATCCGTCCTCAGGAATGAAAAGCTGAGCGATTTCGGCAGAAAGTCCCTTTGGGTGAGCGGCGTCCTCCTGATGATGCTGAACTGGGTTGTGACGGCTTTCGACGTTCTGCCGGCGAACGTGCTTTTATTCTTCGCGAACCTGGTATTCTCCGTCGGTTTGACCGCGGGCATCTTTACCATGAGTGTCTCCCCCGGCTATAAGACTTCGCTTGGATCGGCTTTTGCCAAGATCGCGGCATGGGGCCTTGTGTTTGCCGGATATTTTGTCGGTCTCAATGCCTTCTTAAGCGTCACAGGGCCTCTCGCGGGGATCATGGTTTGGATGCCCCTTGTGATCATTGCCGGGATCTCCTTGGGTCTGTTCTTTTGGGTTTGGCCGGCCCAGGTGTTTTTCCTGACGGTCGTCCACGAATTGTCCAGAATAACCTTCTCAAAGAAGATCATGGGGTCCGTTAAGGCAATGATCGACTCTAAGAGCAAACAGGTTGAGGACGCGAGAAAGAAGGGCCAAGACAAAGAGGCCGGAAAAGAAACGACGAAATGGCAAAGGGTTCGTTCCGATTTCCTGCGTCATTCCGTCCTTGCTTTCCTTGTTCTCTTGTGGGTGTGGCGCGCTCCGCAAATGATCAGCTTGAGCTTTGAAGGGTTCGGCGGTATCTACACGACCATCTTTACCCAATCTTTTGTGGCGGGTGTTTGCGGCGTGATCGGAGGCGTTATCGCTCTCTATCTGATCGGCCTGGCCGTAGAATGGGCCGAATACAAACTCAGGGCTTCGAAAAACATCGAGGCAAGGTTCACAAGGAGCTTCAAGGCCTACCTGGATGAATACGCCGCTTCCTTTGACCCGGCCACCCGCCGCTCCTATTCCCTCGCGGAATTCATCCGGATGAACACGCTTTTCCACGGCATCAAGCTGTTCATCGACCACACGGCCGCTGGAGATGCGGATTCGTATCTGACCCGTGTCGAGCGGATACAGGCCGGGAAACATGATGTCGCGGGCGTGCCGGAGACAGGAGATGGCAGCGTGGCGAACAATACGCGCAGGCCTTTTGTGGACAACTTCGCGGGCGGCGACAAATTCATGTCCTGGGTGTTCGGCGCCAAGGGCGACAGCGCGACGCCTGAAGGCAGGGAGCAGAAGATCAATAACGCGCTCAGGGATCCCGTTACCCTCAACGGACTTCTGGACTGGATCGACGCGTTGAACGACAGGTTCGGATCCCGCATGACGCACCTTTTGGCCGACATTGCCGGTGTTGATGAGGGCGCCGCCATGGAGGAGATCAGCGAAGCCTTCAAGACCCTGTATCGCAGGGAGTTGGAACACAACTTCACCCTGTTCCATCCGATCCAGCTTGTCGTTGACGGGCGGCCTCATCCGCGTCTTGACAGGGAAGCCTTCGCGCTCATGGAGAAGCTGGGCCTCACCATCCATGTGACAGCCTCTGAATTAAGGAGAATCCTCCTTGCCTGGAACCTTCAGGCATGGCTGGCGACCTTAATGACGGACGAAGGCTGGTCTATTGAATGCGGCATGAACTTTATCGAGAAGGCGTTCATTTACAGGGAAATGGGGCTCAGGGACAAAGTTCTCATGATCATCGATGCCAATAAGTATAACGATAAGTCTATGATCCCTTCGGAGATCATGTCTTCGAAGCCGGCGGACCGGCAGGACCTGATGCAAAAGAAACAGTTCACACAGCTGATCACCATCCTGACAGGCGTCAGGGCTGTCAGCATGTATGGCTGGACGCCGTTTGGATTTAAGTCCAGTTTTATGACCTTGACAACCCTTTTTCCGGAACACATCGCCATCAGGAATCTGGCCATTTCCGATAAGGGTTGCTATGCCAGCGACCTTGAGGGTTACGCGGTTGACGTTCAGCGCGCCATGGGTTCCCCAAAACTGGCCAATATCATGCCTGTCAGGGACACGACCTTCCAGAACACGACCGTGGCTGAAATGGGCACGTTGTGCGAAGCCGGTTTCCACCGTTCGACCATCCAGGGCACCATGCTTTTGGGCGGCAACGCGGCTGAAGCGGTTTGCTCAGGCTGGGGCAATATCGTTCGCGTAACCTTCAATGAGACAACAGACGCGTTCGCGAATCCGGATGTTTCTTTAAGGCCTTTAAGCTCTCGCTACGACGCGACACTTTCGAGCATGTTCTTCGGCGTGCAAGGATTTATCCACCAGGGTATCGGTATTTCAGAAGACACATTCGCCTTAAAACAGGGCGTCTATGCCCTGCTGTCCGCTGACGCGAACGGTTTGTTGAAAGACAGCGATTATCAGCCGCTGGAACAGCCGCAGCAGCAGACGCCTGCGCCGGGGAGCAACCCCGGGACGTCTTCAAGCCCGGCTGTCAATGCCAGGGCTGTGTTTGACAGCGCCAGGGTTGTTTTGAATCCCGTTTCGGTTTCCGGAACGCGGGTCATTAATACTGTCAGCTCTTCCTCCAGATTGGACGCGACAACAGACGTCTTGAGGGCCAACGCAGGCATCGGTACGGTTAACCAGACCCGCGCCGCTCCGGAGAATTTAACCGATAATCCCACTTCCTCGCCCATCCTCAATGCATGGCGTGTAAGGCAAAACATGAGGAAACTTTTATCTCAGGATCCCGCCGTTCGAGTTGCCTCCATGGAAATCTTGAAACAGTCGCCCATTACGAGTATTCAAATGGCCAAGTATTACCTTTGGGCGAGATCTCAAAGGCCCCACGATGCGACCGTTGCAGATTTCATTAAGCAATTTCAATCGCTGAATATAACCGAAGCGCAGAAATTTTCGGATGCTCTTAAAAATAATGGGGTGCAATATCTTTTGATGACATTGAGAGGTGACAAGAGAGGAAGAAAGGTTCATGTCGCATATACGCCGGAGACAAAGGAGTTGGTAGAAACACATGATGCTTATTCAAGCCTTACGACCTTTGAAAGAATAACGCCTGGGAAAATCGAGATCACAATATATAAAACAAATGGTGCCGTTGCCTCCTTCTTAACTTTTTGGGCCAACTTTACTTTTTGGGCCAACTTTGTAAGATATTTCAAAGAACATATTTTCTTCATCACCTATTGTATTATTTCGCCCCTTGCTTACTTTTTGGCATTTGGCCCTTGGCGGGGAGATGTTGGGGGAGACTTGAGCCTTCTCTACACTGTGCCTGTTTTTATTATCTTTTTACCTGGCGTGATTGCTGATATTTATTTTGTTGTGGCTGGTCTATTTTTTGGCGTTGTCGGTTTGGTAATGACATTATTAGCAGGATTGTTATCTTTGATAAGTTCAAAAATGTCAGCAATGGATTCTATAAAGAACGATTCAAATATTTCTTCTGTGTCCAGTGAAGACGATAACACTTCTTCGCCCGCGCTGAACGCGCTTTCTGATAAAACGGCCGGTTTGTCTTCAACTTGTGATTCCGTTTCCAGCCCCGCTTTTCCTGCCATCATTCTGGCCGAATTTCCGGAAAATCTGCGGTCGTTCATCTGGTCCCCGATAGGCATCGGTCTGATGGTCATCGCGTCTCTTACCCTGATCTCTTGTATTTACGGGAGCATTTTGTATGCTATCGAAGCCAAGAAGGCCGCGAAACGGGAGATCGAGTATAAGGCATACAGAAAGCTGCATCCGGCGGGCTTCAAGACCCTTGGGGAACTGACCGCCTATGTCGAGCCCCTGGTCGAGAGTGGGAATATGGACGAAATCAATAGACTGATCCAGGAGCCTTTCATCGTTGTGGGTCAGACACCGACCGCCTATAAATATTTATTCCATCTTATCCGGACCAGGATCGGCGGGAAATCGGCCGAGCTTTTGGCCAAGGCAGAGACGATGCTTCAGGCCAAGGTGGACGCCCTCGATCCCGACCTCGACGTCGAGCACCACCTGGTTTATGTCCTTAACATCATCGAGGCCTATGACTGCGTTGTTAAGGGTCTGGAGTTTGACCTCGTGGCTGAATACCGCGAGATGGAGAGAGGCAACGGCACGATCACCGAAGTCAATGTCAAGCCCAGGACCTCCTCTTCTTCGCCCGCGCTGAACGCGCTTTCTGATAAAACGGCCGGTTTGTCTTCTCCTGCCATTGCAACTGTGGCCCGTCGAGGTATCTCTTCTCATATTTACGGGTTCCCATGGATTGACGATGTCCTTATCCATGCCGGCAAAGTCGCCGCCGCTAAGTCGGATTCCATGCAGAGCACTCTCGCCTGGGGATTGAGTTTTGCCGGAATGGGCGCGGCCCTTGTGTGGACCTTAAAGCTGCTGGCTGTGGCCGCGTATCCGGCATTCCTGCCGACCCTGGCCCTGGTTGTCGCGGCCTTTATCCCTGTTGTGGCTCCTGCTGCCGCTGCTTATTTGACGATCAGCCTTGGGATAGCCAAATATAGCTTCCTGGCGAAAACAAAGACGCGCGCGGAACTCATGCATGCGTGGGTTTCCGGAACTTTTGGCGCGACAGCCGTGGCTTATATCGTTTCCATGGTTTGGGTGTGGCCGGTGGTGACCTTTATTCTTGTCGGGTCTTTCCTCTATGGATACTTCCTTGCCGCTTTTCAGCCGCAGATGAAAAAAGACGGAAGAGGTGCTGAAAGCGAGAGAACGCCTGTTGCTCGTGTTGTTCCTGACTACGGCTATGGTTACGACTATGGCTATGGTTATGGTTATGGGTATGACTACGGATATGGTTACGACTATGGGTACGGATATCCCTATGAGGGCGGGTATGATTGGGCTTATCGTCCTGGATACGGCTACGCCTATCAGGGCGTTTCGCCGCCTTACGCGTACGGCTATGGTTACGATTACGGCTACAGCGAAACCGAAGAAGGTTCTTCTGATTCCTCCGCGCTTGGCGCAGGCACACCTGCGTCCCGCCGCATCCCGTCCTTAGAAAATCAGCACATTATTCTCTATACGGATTCTTACGCCACCTCCAATGGCCTGGCCCGCTATGTCGAATATCTCGTGGAAATGCTTTTGAGCCGCAACAAAGGGCTGCATATCCATGTGGTCCACTTGGCGGAAACAGATGGCTTGGAACCTTCTTCCAGGGCCCAGGGATTGGGATATGCGCATCATTATCCTGTGGCCCGCGTTTTCCATAAGGGAGTTTTTAAATTTATCGAAACCAGGGAAGCCGTGGCAGCGGCTGTCCGTAGCGTGATCGCTAAGGACGGCCGTGTTTCCCTGGTTGTTGTTCATTCGCCATACTCGGCGTTCGGCGTAACGACTCTTTATGAAGCCAAAGCTGCCGGCATCCGGACAGCCGCGGCCTACCATGGCGGCGCCCTGGATGCCCGCGCGTTCAAACTGTTGAATGAAAAAGAGCTTTCCAATATCCGCGCCCGAAAGAACAATCTGGCTCAAGTCGTGGCCGCGGCCGATGTCCTGATGGCTGTCAGCGCTGCCGGTGTGGAAGAGCTGGGAGGCCGCGCCGCCAATGTTGGCCCGCTTCGCGATCTGTCGTTCTTTACGCCTTCCGGTGAAGCCGCGCGCAGGGCCATCCGCAACCGCATGGGCCTGGGCAATAAATTCGTCATTCTTGTTCCTAACCGCATCACTTTCCTTAAGGGCAGCAAGGATATTGTCGAGGCGCTCAAAGTCTTGCGTGATGTTTACGGAGAAAACAGGGCGGTCGCGGTCTTTGTCGGAGAACTCAACCAGCCGGAATATTTTGAAAGCATCAATGCCTACATGAAGGAACACGGTTTGCAGGGCATGGTCAGGTTTGACGGCAAGGCTTCCAGCGACCGGATGAAGGAGTGGTATGAGGCCGCGGATGTCGTGGTCCTGCCGACATATGATGAAGCGCTTGGCGGGGTCCTGATCGAAGCCAACGCCATGGAAAAGCCCGCTATTGCCAACAGGGTCGGAGGCACGCACGAAGCCATAGAGGCCGGTGAAACCGGGATTCTGATTGAATTTTACGACGCGGACAAGGCCGGCGACAGAGAGCGCTACATTGACGATTGGGCAAAGGCGATCCTCGGTCTCATGAAGCATCCGGAGACCGGCAGGGTCATGGGCAAGAAAGGCCGCGTTTTCGCCACCAGGATGTTTGACGGGCATCGCTTGATCGCCGGGCACGAACAGGGTTATGTGGCGGCCATTAACGGCGAAACCTTTGATTATAACTATCGTGTAAAGATTGCTTTGCCGCAGGCTGAGCCTCTGAAATCCCAGGCCCGCAGGAAAGACAGCAACAAACAGGCTCAGGACCTGCGCGCGGAATTAACGCTTGTCCTGGAAAAGGCCCGCACAAAGGTGCTCGAAATCACGGCCGCGTTAGCTTCTCTGACGAAAACCGTGGCTGCTCTCAAAGAGGGGGATCTGGAGCTTCTCAAAGACGAACTGGCAGATGCTGCGTTGGTTATGGAACGCCGCCGGACGCGCGTGATGACATGGCGCGCCGTGGTTGAGGAGGTCGAAGGCAAACAGCTGCCGTTGATCCGTCAGACACAGGCGCTGGCCGGCGAGCAGGCGGACGCGATCAATCGCCTGAAAGCCTACAAAGAAGATTATCGCGAGGCGTCGGTTCTTTTTGAAGCAGCCCGGCAAAGAGTCAGGGCGCTTGAAGCGAAGATCGCGGGTCATCAGCAGGCGCAGGCACGCGAAGATCTTAAGTCCAGGATCCAACGGCTTACCCGCGAGCTTCAGCAGGCCAGGACAAATTTTGTCAATGCCCAAAAATCCCTTGCCGCCGCTTCTTCTTCTCCTTGCGTTAAAGAATCAAACATTTCTACTGATAGAACAACCACCCCTGGGAATCGGACCTACCGTGGCAGGTCGACCGATACCGTTCTCAAAGCTGGGTATCAGCCAAGAGCAGGGGTGGTTGATATTTCCTCACCCGCTCACGCCGGCGAGCAGAGCGCCCTGCAGGATGATCCGGGCTTAGTCGTCAGGCACGCCCTGATCACCAACAAGAGTTTGAATACCTCTTTTGTCTGCGAACATTGCGGCGCCCAGGTGTCTGCTCTCAAAGGCGGCTTCAGGGATCATTGCCCGAATTGCCTGTGGTCAAAACATCTTGATATTATTCCCGGAGACCGCGCCAATAAATGCAAAGGCAGCCTGGAACCCGTCAGCCTGACCGTTACCGGCAAAAAAGGCTATATGATTTTCTACCAGTGCACGGATTGCGGGGCGGTCAGGAGCAATAAGGCGGCGCAGGATGATAATTTTGAAGCGTTGGTCGAATTGTCGCAGACGCCGACGCCTGTTTCCTTGCTTTCAGGCCAAGCGCGTTCCGTCTCCTCACCCATCGTCAAGAGCTCCCACTTTGACGCGCAGTCGCTTCTGCGCGCGGCCCTGGCCCGTATGCCCGAAGGCACAGAAGCCGTTTTGAACGGCGATGAAGTTGTCCTGATCCATGCCGACAGCCGGACCTTGACGTTGAAGGCCGTCTTCCACAGCCAAAAGCCTTACCTTATTATCGGCAACGCGACCTACCAGGTCTTAAGCCAAAACATCGATATCACCTCTCTGAACCCTGTCGGCAACAGCGCCTATGTCAGCTTCTTTGAGCGTGATCTCAACACCCTGGATATCGCGCAGCTCGCCATCAGCCTGCCCCTGGCTAAAGACGCGCCGGCCTCAGGCCTGAGGCTCTTCCCGGCCAACCGCATCCTTCACCCCGCGCTTAAAGCGCCCGCTGTCCCGCAAACCCTCCAGGTGCAAGCCAGAAGCATGCTGGAATCCAGAACCGGCTTGAGCCTGGCGGAGCTTCTGCATGCCGCCGCGATCCTGGGGACAAGCAGCCGTTGGCAGGATTATTACCGTTCCATCGAGGCGCTCAACAGCCTCCTGGCTGATCCGGCCTATGAAGCTCAAAAACCCGTGATCACGTCCGTTCAGGATTACCTCTATCTGGCTTATTCCGGATGCGACTTCAATAAATGGGAAGCCATCCAGGAGGAACTCCTGGCTAAACATGCCGGCCAGGGCCAGCCCGCTTCCCGCGCCCAGACGATCTTTGAGCGCTCTGTTGAACCGACCCGCCTGCCTGTTGCCGCCGAAGAGCTTCCCAACTGGGAAGTCTCAGGCGCCAGGGCCCTGACCGAAGAAGACCTCAAATATATTCCGTCTGATCCTGCGGACCCGGCCTTCCAGCTGGGCCAGGCCGCCATCGACAAAGGCGCTATTGTCTCGGTTCCCTTCTGCGGCGGCGCGGCTTCAACCGTCAAGAAGACCATGGGCAAAAACAAGCTTGTTCACAAGGCCTTGAAAGTCATGGTCTCCGGCGCGCAGAAGTGGATCAACATCCTGCAGGCCAGGCTCGGGCTTATCCTCGGCCAGAACGCCAAATCCAGGGTCGTCGTGGTCACCAGCGTCGGAGGCACCTTAGAAGGCGAAAGCGACTCCTCTACGCGCCCGCTCCTGGAGCAGCGCTTCTCAAAACTCTTGAGCCAGGGCCAGATCAAGGTCACCATGCAGCGCAACGGCCTGGTCTTGGACGCCCAGACAGGCGAACCCCTGCGCTTTGCCGACGGAAGGATTGCCACCTGCGCCGAAAACCATCTCTGGGCCTTCCTGTCGGTCTTGATGGACAAAGAGACCGTCATCGATCTTTTGGAGAATACCGACGGTATTCTCTCCATGGGCAACGGAGACAATGTCTTGAATTATGTGCGCGCCGGCATGGTCGGCCGCATCCTGCAGGCCAGGCAAGAGGGCAGGAGCCTGGCGACTGTCGCGATCTGCACGCCCTCAGCCGGAGACAGAAAGGGAGGCTTCGCCTGCGTCGTGACCTACCGCAACAAGCTCACCGGACAGGAGATCAGCCGCATTGAGATCAGGGAGGTCAGCGAATTCCCGACCAGGGACAAGGCTGTCACGAAGTTCGACGGAGCGGATCTTGCCAAGGAAAAAGAGTCCAGCTTCTTTGGCCGCTGCGAAGAGAACGGCTGGTTCATTGAAGACATCTTCGGCGGCAAGAAAGTCGCCTTTAACGTGGCCTTCTACGCCCAGGACCTGCGCCTGGTTGCTGCCAGGATCTTCGGCCTCCATGAAGGCGCAGCCGGCCTCCTGGATCAGCTCAAAGCTGTTGACGCCCAGGCCTGGGTCGACAGGATACTGGCCTTAGCCAACGTCGTGCCCAAGACTGTCCAGCCTGCCAAAGGCGTTCCCAATGAAGACAACTCCTTGAAGGCCACAGGCTACATGACCGAACAGGCTGTTCAGGACTTTATCGTCAACGCCCTGGCCTTATTAGCCATAGACGGCTCTGCCCCTGATGTTGAGATCCTCCTGGCTGAAAGAAAAGATGTCTTCCTGCCTTACAAGGGCACCCCGCAAAGCGTCATCGACAGGCAGGGCAACGTCGTCATAGATCAGGCGACAGGCAAGGCCAGGGAAGCCTATGACCTGGTCGCCAATCAGGAGCGCTACGCCGGCGTCTTCTCCGAACTGGCAGCCCAGGGACATCACTGTATCCTGGGTGAGACCGAACAGGTGGATGAGATCATCCCCGTGGATACGATCGAAGAGATCAAGACAGCCAGTCAGGAAGTCTCGTCTCCCTCAGCCCTTATGAGACAAACAGGCCTGGCTCAAAAGTCTCAAAAAGATGAGATCTCCAGTCCCTCGTTCCACTCGGGACTTTCGTCTCAAACGGAAATGAACCTGTATATTGCTTCGATCTTCAGTCCCTCGCTCCGCTCCCTTCGCTATGCTCAGGACTTCGCGGGACGTCGCCAACAGGATGTAATGAACCTGAATAATTTGGCTGTTGCCTCCAGCCCTTCCTTCCACTCAGGACGTCGAAACTGGAGGGAAATGAACCTGTATTCTTTGGCTGGTTCCTCCAGTCCCTCGTTTCACTCAGGACGTCGGAGCCGGATGGAAACAAACCTCAATCCTTTGGCCGGCTCCTCCAGCCCCTCTGTTACCCAGGCTAGCCGCTCTTACCGTATTCCGTTCCCGTTCCCGGACATGCCGCGTAATCGCGGGACCAATGAGCCGGAATGGCTGGAATCCTATATTCTCACAAGCGCTCTCCTGCGTCTGCACAGTGAAACCAAGCAAACCGTTTTGTCTTTTGATGAGGTTGCAAAAAAAGCCGAGGCCGTGTTCTCAGACTATATGCTTCCTTATACACCGGGCCTCTTGATCGAGCTCTTGAACGGCCTGCGCAGAAGAGGCCTGATCAGGAACGCCTTACCCGGCAACTTTGAACTCGAAGTTCTTTCGGACGTCATCTTTGACCTGGACCCGAGGCTGGTGGCTTCCTGGGCCGACGACTATACCTATATCGCGGAAGACCTGAGGCGCGCGCTTGGGACCAGCAGGGATGCCTTCCTTGAGACCATTGATGCCTACGGCCGCGCGGCTGAGACCTGGAAAATATACCCTGTGGAAGCCAAATATCCTGCCCTGCGTGCGGTCTCCATCATGGACAAACAGGAACATGAGGCCATGACCGATTTCCTGTTGAGCCGCAGCCAATGGGAAAGATTGCCCTTGATCGACGCCATCCTCCTGATGCTTGCCCCTGAAAAAGCCAAAGACGACTGGATGGCTTCGCAGGCGCCGCAGCTTATGCACAGAAGCATCTACTTTTTGGCCGCCGAGATCTCGTTGTTGGCAGGAGGCCTGGGCCGCGTGATGCAGTATCACGGCACAGGCATGCACCAGCTGGGGGCTGATATCATCTGCATGGAGCCGTATTATCCCAAGCATCGCGACAAGGCGGGCGTTGTTGGTGAGCTTGATTATACGGATGCCAAGGCTGTGCCGCGGCCTGTCACGGACCTGAAAAAACTCGACCATGAATTCGATACCTTTGTCCAGGGCGCGCACGTGAGTTTCGAGGTCTGGACCGCTATCAACGGCATCGGTGTTCTGACATACCTTATCCGCGACAAAGGCGGCCGGTTCGTCAACATCCTTTATGAATACGGCACTTCCGAGTCTCCGGCTTCCAACTATGAATTCACGGAATTCTTCACCAAGGCGTCTTTGGAGCTCATCCGCTACCTGGAACTTCAGAAGAAACACGCGCTCGGTTCCGACTACAAGGCCCCGCTCATCGACTGCAATGACGGCCAGGTCCTGCCGTTGTTGGCCTGGATGAAGATCTTCTACAGCGACGCCAGCCGCATCAGCAATGACGGCGTTGATGAGAAAAACCTGCTTGAGACCTACGAGATCTTCAAGTCCGCCATCACCTGCGGCACCACGCACACCTATCGCAATCGCGTCATGATCAATGATTTTGAATACGGCAAGCGCTTCTTGAAAGCGGCCGGTGTGCCGGATGAGTGGCTCTGGGTGTTCTTGAGAGATGAGTTCGGCCAGAAGATATGGGACTTCACCAGCGCGGGCTTAAGGTGCTCGGATGTGGTCAAGGGTGTCAGCGCTATTCACGCTTATGAGATGAACCCGCGCGATCCGGGCGTTTTGCTCTTCGGCGTAACCAACGGCGACAACAGGATGTATTCTTCCGAATTCTTCCGCGAAGCGCTCAGCCGGGTCTCGCCCGGAGCCGAATACGAATATGTCACGCCTGGAGACGTGACCTTGGCCAAAGCGCTCTCCAAAGAAAATTCCGGCCTCAATTTACGGGGAAACCAGATGGTCATTTCTTATTCCGGCAGGCTTGTGCCTGAAAAGGCCGGAAGGGTGCGTGCCTTCACAGACGCCAATATTGAAGCCTGGGTCAAGGCCGGCATCCAGGTCGTTATCTTCGGCAATGTCCAGCCGTATGAAGATTCCCGCAGGATCGGGCAGGACCTGGAGCGCCTGCAGGAAAGATTATCCAAAGCCGGCCACGCCGGACAGTTTATCTTCAGGCCCAAATTCAATGTCGATGAACAGAGGCGCCTGCTCGCGGCCTCAGACATACAGATTCAGGATTCAGACCGTTACACCGGCGCGTCCGAATACACGGAAGCCGATGTTTCAGCCAACGCCGGTCTGCAGATGGGCGCGGCCTTCTGGGAAGGCATTATCCAGCGCCAGGGTATTGCCGTTAACGGCCGCAACGGGAATACGCTTGTTCCGGCGACAACCAACCCCGACGATTACAGGAAGATCGTGCTGTGGGCCCGGGAAGAATTCCAGAAGGGCACGCTTGCGATCTATCAGGCCCAGTCCGTGCGCATGAGCCGCTATCTGGGCGCCTTGATTACTGGAGCGGAATATTTAAGATTGTGGAACCAGACCGCCTACGAAAGAAAGAAAAGCGCGGCCAAACCGCGCGTCTGCGGCGAGGGCAGTATCGAGAACCTGTCTTTGGTCGCCTTCACAGCCGAAGGGCAGAAGGCGGTTGAGCGTAACGGCGATAACTTCTTCTTAGACGGCCTCGACAGGAGGGACCTGGAATTCACCGTGACCGTGGATCTGAAAGGCTGGGACGTGACTTCTTATGGCCAGAGCGGAATGATTCCTTTTGATATGGCCAAGGCTGAATTGGTCAATGACTATGGCGTGCGCCTGCCGTTGTGCATCAAGCGCAGGGTGGACCATCAGGTTGAGCTCTATACCAAGGTTCCGCAGGACCTGCCGCTTCCTTTTGAAGGCGAGATCCTGGTGACGACAGGCGCCTGGCAGATGGCCAAACCGGTCAAGATTTCCAACGGGGCCAAGAGCGCATCTTCACCGGCGTTGCCGCGCTCGTTCCCGGAAACGCTGAGCCAGCATTTCCGTCAGAAAAAAGGCATATTTACGGCCGCTGATCTGGATGCGGGGGATGGTTCATTTGTTGTAACCCTGGGACAGTGGTTAAGAGGCCTGAATTTATTCGAAGGGGTCAGGGTTACGGGCGTTGAGCCATTGTCATTCTGCATCAATAAGGCAATGGCCGCCCAGGCTCAAAGAAATGGAGACCAGGTCCTTTACGGAGATGCCCAGGACCATATCGCCTCCGCTTCCTGCGACCTTGTGACCATTAATAACATTACCCGGGATGACGAATTGCTGGCGCAGGCGCGCAGGATCTTAAAACCGGCGGGCCTGCTGGTCGTGACCGTCGAGGAAATGGATATCGCCCCCGGCAAGGTCCGCGCGCTTAAGGATAAGCTCGAACACCTTGGATACCGTGTTGATGTGGCAGAGCCGTTGCCGGAAGGGTTCCAGTATCCGTATCCCTCTGATTCAGCTTTTATGATTGGCGCCCTGATCGTGGCAGCGGGCATAGGCGTTTCTTCACCCGCGGACTCTTTCGCGGATTTGATGGAGCAGGGGCGCGTATTGGCAGAAATTTTGATGAAGGGCCTGGGCGCAAGAGAAGAAGCCCTTCTTCAACTCAAGGCTTACGCCGAGCGCTACAGCCTGAAATCCACCCATGAGACAGAATGGGTCCATCAGAATACGCCTCTGATCGTCGGTTATTTCGCGGAGAATGGAATTTTTGACAAGACCCATCAGTATAATGTGATCTGTTTGACGGAAGTTGTCCTGACGCACACCGGCGTCTCCTCACCCATCGTCAAGAGCTCCCACTTTGACGCGCAGTCGCTTCTGCGCGCGGCCCTGGCCCGTATGCCCGAAGGCACAGAAGCGGTCTTGAACGGCGATGAAGTTGTCCTGACCCATGCCGACGGCCGGACCTTGACGTTGAAGGCCGTCTTCCACAGCCAAAAGCCTTACCTTATTATCGGCAACGCGACCTACCAGGTCTTAAGCCAAAACATCGACATCACCTCTCTGAACCCTGTCGGCAACAGCGCCTATGTCAGCTTCTTTGAGCGCGATCTCAACACCCTGGATATCGCGCAGCTCGCCATCAGCCTGCCCCTGGCTAAAGACGCGCCGGCCTCAGGCCTGAGGCTCTTCCCGACCAACCGCATCCTTCACCCCGCGCTTAAAGCGCCGGCTGTCCCGCAAGACCTCCTGGTGCAAGCCAGAAGCCTGCTGGAATCCAGAACCGGCTTGAGCCTGGCGGAGCTTCTGCATGCAGCCGCGATCCTGGGGACAAGCAGCCGTTGGCAGGATTATTACCATTCCATCGAGGCGCTCAACAGCCTTCTGGCTGATCAGGCCTATGAAGCTCAAAAACCCGTGATCACATCCGTTCAGGATTACCTCTATCTGGCTTATTCCGGATGCGACTTCAATAAATGGGAAGCCATCCAGGAGGAACTCCTGGCTAAACATGCCGGCCAGGGCCAGCCCGCTT